>CEPX01177484.1_pt1 | contig 21650 bp, 29 predicted proteins | sample 361361 | NCBI WGS metagenome assembly CEPX01 (sample SAMEA2619974, study PRJEB7988) | marine metagenome | biome: marine biome (ENVO:00000447); feature: mesopelagic zone (ENVO:00000213) & marine oxygen minimum zone (ENVO:01000065); material: "saline water (ENVO:00002010), including plankton...
CTTCGGATGAGGGAGAGTCTACAGAAGAGGAGTCTTCGGATGAGGAGGAGTCAAGTGAAGAGGAATCTTCAGATGATAAATCTAGTGGTGACGAGGAAGAAACCAAAGAGGAATAATCCTCTTTTATTTTTTTATTGATAATAGAATTGATTTTTAGTTCTTTGTTCTTGGTCTAATTGAGAACCTGGCTTGTTGATTCTAGCCCTTTTTGTTTCTTGGTCTCTTCTGTAAGTTATATCTAATGATTTTAGTAAAATGTTCATGCCTTTTTCTTTACTCAATGGGCCTTGGACTTCTCCTTTGATTCCTGGTTGGCCTTGGAAAATTAAGAAAGAGTCAGAGACGTAATCCATGAATTGAACGTCATGATCAACTATTATTGATGCTTTTTCTCTTTTGATTGTGAATTCTTTTATTACAGATGCCACGTTTAATCTATCTTCTACATCTACGAAAGCTGTTGGTTCATCAAATGCATAGAGGTCTGCTTCTTTGGATAAAGTTAAGGCTATATGGAACTTTTGAAGTTCTCCTCCTGAGAGATTTTTTATTTCTGACTCTAGAATATGTTTTAATCCTAGTTTCTCTAGAATGTTTTGCTTGTACCATCCAGATGAGAATTCGGACCCAGCTATTTTGATTAGATTTTCTTTTACTGTACCTTCTAGAATCTCTAAGTATTGTTTTTTGTAGGATATTCCTTGTTTTTCTATTTTTGTGTTGTCTGGTGTTTCTTCTCCTGCTAAGATCTTTAGGAATGTTGTTTTTCCTAGTCCATTGGAACCCATAATTCCTAGGATTTCTCCTTTGTAGATTTCTCCTTGGTTCATTAGGAAACCAAAATGTTTGTAACTTTTATGGAAAGAGGGAAATTCGAATAATAATTCTCCTTTGGTTCTCTCTAGATTTGAGTAATTGAATTCTATTTTGTAATTTCTGAATTGTAGGTTCTCTTCCGGGAGAAATCCATGGAGGTAATCATTAATTCCTCTTCTTACTGATTTGGCTTGGGAAAATATCCCATAGGCTGCTCTTTCTCCATAGACTATTTGGATTTCATCACAGATATAGTCTAGGGTTGCAAGATCGTGATCTACTACAATTATTGCCTTATCTTCTGCTAGTTCTCTTATTAGTTTTGCTACTTTGATTCTGGAGGTAATATCTAAGAAAGAAGAGGGTTCATCTATGTAGATTATATCTACTTGTTTTGTTAATGCTGTTAGAATAGCTATCTTTTGCAGTTCTCCTCCTGAAAGTTCTTCTATGTTTCTATTTATGAGATGTTCTGCTTGGATTTCTATTAAGAGTTCTTTTGCTTTTTCGTTTAATAATTGTTTTACTGGTCCTTTTAGATTTTTAGGTATTAATTCGACTCTTTGTGGTTTATAAGAAAGTTTTAATTGGTTTTGTTGGAGTTCGAAGAAGTAGTTTGCTATGGATGTATGTGCATATTTGTTTAGAAGTTGTTCAGATGAGGGTTCTTTGTTGTAGTTTCCTAGGTTGGGTTTTATTGAGTTTGAGAGGATGTTTAATGCTGTTGATTTCCCTATTCCGTTTCTTCCTATTAAACCTAGAATTGTTCCTTTTTTAGGTATTGGCAGAGAATAAAGTTCGAAGGAGTTATTTCCGTATTTATGTATTGGGTCTTCGTCTAGCTTTTCTGGTAGTTTGGCTAGTTTTATTGCTTGGTAAGGGCATTTATTTGCAGAGATTTTATGCATTTCTGTAACTAGTTCTTCTGCTATTGCTGCTTTATTTGTTTCTTCATCTATATGGAAGCCTTCTCCTCCTGATCTGTTTAAAGGATCGTATTTAACGCATTCTTGGTTGCATTTGGTTGGATGGCATTTGTCCTTTTCTATTATTGCTACGTAAGATTTCATTTTAGTTGATTGATTAGGGTTTTTATTTTCTTTAAAGATTCTTTGGCCTCTTCTATTGATATTTCTTTTCCATAGTAATTTACTTGGTTTCTTATCCTTCTTATTTCATCAAATTTTTCTGCTTTATTATTTTCTTTTAGAACTTCTTTTAAGAAACAAGTGTAGCATTCGTGGTTGTAGATTTTGTATTGGTTTTTAAGAGCTAAAACTTCTAATAATTCTCTTAAGGAGTCATATGCTAGTGAAATTTTTGATGAGGCAGTTATGTTATTTAAGGGTAGTTTCTTTTCTGATTCTAGTTTGTTAATGCTAGATCTTGTTAGGGAACTTATTAAATCTGGGTCTTTTGACACTCTTTTAGCTATTTTCCTATCACAACATTCTTTCCAGTCCATTATCTTATCCTTCCTTTTAATATGTATCCGTTTAAGATATTGTTTAGAAGTTCTTTGTTTTTTATATCTTTTATTGATTTATAATGATGGGCTTGTATTTCTCTGTTTTTTAGACTTTTTGGTACTTTTGATTTTATTGGCGAGAATATTGCTAGATCAATATCTGATTTCTCGGTTGTTTCTGCTTTTGAGAGAGAACCGAATAAGATAATTGTTGGATCTAATGTTTCTATTTGGTCTAGTACGGGTTTTAGTTTTATGCTCCAATAAATTCTTGATAAGTCTATAAATTCTTTGGATTGGTTAGCATGAAAGAAAATGTAGTTTTTGAATGTTGATTTTTTTAGTAGGTTTTCTTTTTGGTAGTGTTTTAGTGTAGTTGAGGCTGTTGGAGGAGAGATATTCTGTATTTTTGCATATTCTCTTACATTGATCCTCCTATAACAATCTTCAAAGAATGGTGTTAAACTGTTAATTATTTTTAACATATGTTAAATATATCTAATACCTGTTTAAATAGTTTTTGGTTTTGGATTATTGCTACGTAAGATTTCATATTGTTAAGAAAATAAAGTAATATTTAAATAGTTTTAGTTGTTGTTTTCTTTATGGCAAAATGTGGATTGTGTAAGGAACATATTGAAAAAACTTTTTTAGGGAAGATTCATGGCACATATATTAAAGGGAAACCTATTTGTAGTTCTTGCCAGAAGAAAGGTGTTGATGTTGAAGAGATGTTGAGTTAGATTTGGGACAATATTTATATATATGTAGTTTTGAAGTATATTATGGAAAGGGAAATTAAGAAGTTACTTGATGAGGTGGATAGGAGTTTAGAAAGGGCAGAGATGCTCTATAAAAAGGAGAAGTATGGTGATGCTGTATTCCTATGTCAACAGGCACTTGAAAAGGGTTTAAAGGCATATGCTAGGGTTAAATATCCTAAGGAAGAGTTGAAAGTTTATTCTTTGATAAGTTTAAGTGAGAATGTGAAACTTCCAAAGGAATATTTATCTAAATTAAAGAAGTTATGTCCTGATCAAGTAGATTATGCATCTTATAAGGAAGAAGATACTATGTGGATTTTAGAACTTTCTGAGGAAGTGTTAAAGTGGATAGAGAAACAGATATAAGAAAAAGGTTTAAATAATCTTTTTATATTTTTAGATATATGAGAAAAGATCAAGAAATATGGGAGATGATAGAGGTAAAAAGAAAAGTATATAAGTAATGTGGATAAGAAGGAGTTGTTTTTGAAATTGTGTTTTTGATATTGAGGTTGGAAGTTTCCAATGTTCAAGTGGATATTGTTACAGGAACTGCTTTAAGTGCCTTAAGTGTGCCTTTTGTAATGAGTTTTGTTTTAAGTGGGGGTTTTGTTGTTCAAGAAGCGATGATTAATTTAATGTTGTTAAGTTTATTTATAGGTCTTGTAGGTTCTGTGCTTTCTTTTTTAGCTTGGTTCCATTTGAGAACTAGGAAATGGGTTTTGAGGTTTGAGTATTCTTAATGAAAAGGTTTAAATAAAGTTGGAGTTCTTTGAATTCTCATGCGAGGGTGCCGGAGAGATTATCCCGGAATCTGGAAAACGGGCAGGACTTAAGTTTGTTTTCTAATAGGACATCCTGTGGCTTAGTGCCTACGCAGGTTCAAATCCTGTCCCTCGCATTTTATCTTTATCCTAAATCGAAAAGTTTATATATAATCAGCATATAGGTAGCTATAGGTAATATATAATGGAAAAAATCTCAACAATACAATTAAAGAAATCTACTATAAACCAGTTGAAAAAAGTAAAGGAATACCCTAGACAGAGTTATAATGAAATTATAAGCAAGATGACAATTAATCTTCTAAATCAAAAGAAAAGAAACCAATATGATGAATTTCTGCATAAAATTCAACAAGAAAAGATGAAAGAAGTTTGGGATAATAAAGTGGATGAGGCATGGGAAAATGCCTAGCTTTGGAGAGGTTATCCTAGCAGAGATTCAATTTGTAGATACATTAGAAACAAAGAAAAGGCCAGCTTTGGTATTGTTTGAAGAATATGGGAATGTGGTTGTTGCTGCAATTACAAGCAATTTGGATATGGATGGTGTGCCTTTGTTAAAAAAGGAGGGTGCGATTAAAGACAGTATTATAAAATTGCATTATGTTTTTACTATAAGTGAAAAAATGATTAAGAAAAAACTATTTTCAATTAGTGAAGATAAGAAAGAAATTGTTAAAAAAGAATTCTTGAAGAAGATGGTTTGAATCTTTATTTATGGAAAACGACACTTAAATAAATGGCTTGATACTATCGGATTTTCAAATAATAGACATATGAATGAAATAAATGATTACTTTGCCTCAGTAGCTTAGCCTGGCTTATAGTACCACCTTGGTAAGGTGGAGGTCGGGAGTTCAAATCTCCCCTGAGGCTTAATTTTCATAATTCCAAAGTGGCAAATAAGAAAGGTTAATAAATTATGGTTATTTCCCCAAATTATGGTAAACAAACAAAAATTAAGATATCCCACATTAGGTACAATGGTATTGGTACAATGGTATTGGCAAGGGCAGTTGGATTGAGTGGCTGTTCTGGAGATAAGGAAGATGATATTTTTTATGGCAGGGAAGAGGACACTGCAAGCGAACCTGTATCAAAGTACGTCTATGGAACAGTTTTAAAGGAAGGTGGATCAGTTGTTGATAGACAAACTCCAAGGAGCACTCCCATTGAGAATAATTTTGTAATGTATTGTCATCCAACTTATACAATTAAATTTAGAGCTGATCATGATAGGGAGGCTTATACTTTTGCCGTACAGGAATCTTATCAAAAGAAGTTAGAGGCTTTGAATTTGGCAATTGAAGAAGGGACAAGAATCAGAATGTATAGAAAAGATTTTAATTGGGACTTGAAAGGTACGGTAGGTAGAATTGATGATTGGAAATTAGAAGTTCTTCCAAGTGAATAAATTCTTTCTTTCCTCTTTAATCTGAGAGTCCAAAAAACACCAAAAAATTTAATAAAGAATAACCTCTTCCAACCTTCATGCCAATAAAACTAATTACATTAAACGTCGAAGGTAAAAAACACCTAAAGAAAATTATCTCATTTCTAACCAAAGAAAGTCCAGAGGTTATCTGCCTCCAAGAATTATTCCAAACAGATTTCAAAAAAATAAAAGAAGAACTAAAAACAGAAGGCATTTTCTATCCAATGTATGAAAGAAAAGACACAACCAATTATGGTTCAGGAACAATAGGTGTCGGAATAATAACAAAACTACCTTTCACCAATCAAAAAGGAACATATTACATAGATGGAATAAATGATCAATCCATGACACCTAGAGTCCTTGTCTCAACAACAATTCTCAAAAACAACAAAGAATACAACATAGGAACAACTCACTTCGAATGGACTCCAAACAGCCAGCCATCTGAAAGACAAAGAAAAGCAGCATCTAAAATAATAGAAATAATAAGCAAATATCCAAAATTCATCTTATGTGGGGATTTTAACGCACCAAGAGGCGGAGAAATATATACTTCCTTCTCAAAAGAACTAAAAGACAATCTCCCAAAAGAAATAAATTCCACACTAGACCCAGACCACCACCCAAACGGTCACCTAAACATTGTCGTAGACACAATCTTCACCAAAGGGAACTACAAAGTAACAAACATAAAAACAACCCAAAACTTAAGTGATCATAAGGCAATAATTGGAGAAATCTCCCACCAAAATACTTAAATAACACCCAGCTTTCTACAAGATATGGATTATAAAAAAGGAACAACAATCATAGGAGTAATCTGCAAAGATGGAATAGTTATTGGTGCAGATAAAAGAACTTCTGCTGGTTACACAGTAGCAAAAAGAACTTCTATAAAAGTCCACCCAATATCCAGAAATCTAGTCCTAGCAAAAGCAGGCCTAGTCTCAGATGCTCAAAGAACTTTAAAAATAATAAAAGCTTTAATAAAACTAGAAGAATTAAAAACAAAAAGGCAAGTTTCTGTAAAATGGGCAAGCAGCCAATTATCACAAATGCTCTACAACAAATCAAGAGAATATAGTATGGTTGAGAGTGTTGTAGGTTTAATAGTTGGAGGCATAGATGACACAGGCCATTACCTATATGAGATTGGAACAGATGGTTCTTTACTAGCAGCAGAAGGTTTTGTTGCGTCTGGATCTGGATCTACATTTTCAATAGGGGTCCTAGAAACCCTATACAAAGAAGATCTAACAATAGATCAAGGAATAGATCTAACAAAGAAAGCGTTAAGAGCAGCAATAGAAAGAGATATGTTCACAGGCAACGGCATGGATATTTACACCATAACTAAGAAAGGTGTTAAACACGCAGAGAAAGTCAAAGTAGTTTTAAAGTCCAATTAAGGGCCTGTGGTCTAGTGGCTAGGATATCTCGTTGACGTCGAGAAGATCGGGAGTTCAATTCTCCCCGGGCCCATTAAATTAATATACTAGAAAAATTAACCTTGCCTCAATCTCAATAAAGCTTCAAGCCCAGACCTAATATGTGCATCTTTGGCCTTTTCTCTTATGTCATCAAACTCGGCTGCAGCAATATGCTTATGCTCAGAAGGATTATCACTCACCATCAATAAATTACCTACCTTAATATCTCTAGAATCATCCATGTTATATCTATCTCTTAAAGCACAAATTACACTAAACTCCATAGAAACACCAAGGACATCTCCCATATCCCTTTCACTGGTATATAAAGCATCAAAGTAAATATCATCAGTTACCCTTGTCTTACCAACATGTGCTTGTTGAAATGGTGCTCTCTCACTCTCAATTGCAGCCAAAATAGCCCTTCTAACTTCGACATCAGAAGTAGCCACATAATCTCCCCCCATAATTTTATCGCTTGTACTTTCAGCTCTATCAACCTCAGTAGTCACCAAAAAGCTTCCAACTTGAATATTAGGTCTATATGCTCCAGTAGTTCCAAGCCTTATAATATACATATCATTTTCATCGCAAGCTTCTATGACTTCCGGTACAGTAATTGAAACACTAGCCGGACCCATCCCAGAAGAAGATGCAGTAATGAGGATTCCCTTATATTTTCCATGTACAGTGAGTAAACCTCTCTCACTTTCTACCAACTCACCATCCTCAAGATAATCGGCAACCCTTCTCACCCTTCCAGGACTGCCCATAGTTAAAACATTGTTATGGGCATTAGTAATACCAAGATGAGGCATTACGCCACCGGTTTCAAAAGTATATAATTTTCTCATATTCAAAGAGAACTAATTAGACATTTAAAAACATTCTCAATATCAAAAATACATTTTAGAAGAAAAGGGGCAGACCTAAGCCCGCCCCAGTAATAAGATCACAAAGTTTTACCTTCTTGATCTTTTAACTGTTTTTCTACCTCTTGTAGATCTAACAGTCTTTCTTGCTGTCTTCCTAGCAACTTTTCTAGTTGCCTTTCTAACAGTTTTTCTAGTTGCTTTTCTTGCTACCTTTCTAGTAGTTTTCCTAGCAACCTTTCTTGTGGATTTTCTAGCTCTTGTAGCTTTCCTAACCACTTTTCTTGTAGCCTTTCTAGCTGTTTTTCTTCCAGCTTTCCTTGCTACTTTTCTAGTAACTTTTCTTACTGTTTTCCTAACAGTTTTTCTAGTTACTCTTTTTCTTTTTGTAACCATTTTTTTGATTGTAAGATCTCAAGTTTGGTTTTAAGAAGCTCTCACTACAGTTATTTAGTTTCGAGAACTAAACCACCTCAAACTTCTTACTTGAAATCACTATAAAATAGTTAAAAATAGCAGTATTTAAATGTTTCGTTTTAGGTAAAATAGACTTAATTTACATCAAATAACATTTTAAACTCTTCTAATCATTCTTGATCTATAACATCATCAGGCTCGTTCCACACATACCAAGCAGGCATTGCCTCATCTTTTAAAACCCAATTAAAGAAAGTGATCATCTTTCCTTGTGCATTAGCTGCCGCATCATATCTTTCTCTAGTGGGGTTATTAATATTATATAAACTCATAAAGCCATGATCCATTCCTTCATATATTTCTTGGTAGTAAGGTGTCGAAGATACCACTTCTTGCATTTTAGCCATTATCAACAATTGATAAGACAAAAATACTCCTTCATTCTCTCCAACAATAAACAACGAAGGAACTCCATCCATCTTCTCAATTTGTCTATTTGTAACCAAATAATAATCATGCTGCTGCACAGGCAAAGCCCCGCCAATATTAACATAAGCATCACAAATATCATCTTCCTGCACAAACATCATTATTTCCATATTACCCAAGCTAGTTCCAGCACAACCAATATTCTCAACCCCATAATTATCTTCTAAATACTTAGCAGCATATTTATAATCAGTCCAAGTATTCTTATAATTTCGTTGGGGATGTAAAGGAATTATGAAAGCATTTCCTAGCCTAGAATACCTAACAGAGAAAGCCTCCCACTTATCAACCTGAGCTCGTGGATCGCCAGCACCTCTTCCAAAAACAACTCCAGGTAATTTCCCTCCTGGTTCATAATCTTTAGGCAAATACAAAACAGCATCCACATCCCTACCTAAATCTTCATTCCTATAAGTCACTTCTAAAATATCAACCTTAGAATAAGCTTTCCTGACATCTTCCTCATCAATCAAGGGTGCCTCAGCTAATTCTTTAATAGTCATCCCAACAAATAAAACAATAATAATTATAACAGCAAAAGTGAACCAATCCCTCTCCATATAACTTTTTAGAAATCTTAGTATTTAAATCTTTTTATTTAAACTCGATTTATCTACACAACATTTAAATAATCTAATTCATTCCCCCATTCATGACACAAACACTGGTTGAAAAATATTCACTAGATCCATATTTAACACCTGCACAACAAGTCCCAGGTGGACAAGCAGACCAATTCTCAATGGAATGAGGATTAGAAGCAGATTTAAGAGCAATAGATGATTCATTAGACTTGGGAATAGAAGAAGCTGCAGGGCACATAGAAAGAAGAGCTTTACTTTCTTCAGCATACCCCAGGATAGATCCTTCCTTCCTTAGAATGTCAAAAAAACATGGTGTAGATCTAAGAAATGGTGGGCATCTGTCAATGAATCTTCCAGCATTTGCTGTGTATACACCAAGCAAGGGAAAATGTAAAGTTAAGGTTGGTATATGTCCATATAATAATAGGCTACTATCAAGGAGGACAGGTGCAGAACTATTTCACATAAATTTCCCAATATCTTACCCAGCAGGATTAAGAGATCCAATGGGCGAGGCCATAAGCATTGATGGCGCAGATAATGTTTCTGAAACCACAGTATTAAATTTAGAATCAACATTCACAGGTATAATCCCTCCAGAAATTAGAGCCAAATTGGGAGAATACTCAAGAATTTTCTCTGGAAATGAAAAACCACTAAGAAATCTATAAGTTGTGGCAGAAGCTGATTGGCAAGCAGAAGGGGTAGAATTATTAACTGATGATCCTCTTTTAATAGGAGAAAGAGATGGCACATTTTATTTACTAGAATGTTTTGATCCAACACCCTTAGAAAGCTTTGTTAGAGAAACTTTTAGTGAAGATGGAAATCTAAGAAACTAAATCTCCAACATCTTCTCCATCTTTTCAACAGAGAATTTTTCCAAATCCTTATAGCCTTGTCCGACCCCAAAATACAAGATAGGTTTCCCAGTAACATAAGAAACAGATAATGCAGATCCTCCTTTTTCATCCACATCTAATTTATTCAAAATAATCCCATCAACACCAACAGCCCCATCAAACTCCTTAACTTGTTCAACAACATCATTTCCGGCAATTGCCTCTCCAACAAAAATCTTCAAATCAGGTTCAACAACCCTAACAATCTTCTTTAACTCATCCATTAAATTAGCATTACTATGCAATCTTCCGGCTGTATCGACCAAAGCAACATCAATAAAATGAGACTCAGCATACTTCTTAGTATCAAAAGCAACAGCAGCAGGATCGGCCCCATACTGGTGTTTAATCATCTTAACATCCAATTTATCAGCATGAATCTTCAATTGCTCCTCTGAACCAGCCCTAAAGGTATCTGCAGCACCAACAACACAACTCTTTCCATTATCCTTATACATTTGCACAAGCTTGCCAATTGTACTTGTCTTCCCAGAACCATTAACACCCAATAAAACAACAACCAAAGGTTTTTTCTCTTTAGCCCTCTCCAGTAAATCAAATCCCTGAACAGAATAAACATCTTCCAAACTTTTCCTCAAACTCTTTTGGATAATTTCTTCTATCTTGCCCCTATCTAAAGGAACATCAACCAAATCCACCTTCAAACCTTGTTTAATCTTTTCAATAACTTCAACAGCAACACCATTCTCCAGCAGCATAACCTCCAAATCCCAAAAAAACTCCTCAAATTGTTTCTCATTAATCTTTTTACTAGAAACAGACTTCTTTATCTTCCCCAAAACACCGTAAGTTTCATGTTTAATAATTTCTTCATGTTTCTCCTCATCATACATTTCGAAAGTTTTTCCTTTAACTTCCTTCTCCTCAAGTAATGCCTTTTTAGGAGGTTCCTCTTCAACTATCTTGGGAGATTCCTCAACAACACCTTCTTCCTCAACTTTCTTCTTAAAACTGCCTAATTTCTCCTTCAATCCTTTCTTCAAAAATTTAAACATGAAACCTAGCAAGAAACATACTATATAAATCTTTTTAAAGGAAAAAAACCTATTATAAAAATGAAATTTCTAAACAGAAATAAAATAGTGTTAGAGAGAAAGTTAAATGAAGTAGATAAATTTACATTTGATTTCATAAAAATCCTAGAAAAATACAGTGATTATGTTATTATCAGTGGATATGTAGCCATTCTATTAGGAAGAAATAGAGGTACCGACGATATTGATATTATAATTCCAGAAATAAAAAAAGAGAAATTTAGTGAATTATGTAAAGAATTATTTTCTAAAAAATACTGGGCGATAAATTCACCAGAAATAAAAGAATTATATGGGATTCTAACATCAGGACATAGTATTAGAATATCAATAGAACCAACAATATCTCCCAATATAGAAATGAAGTTTTCAAAAAATGAATTTGATGCTGTTTCCCTAAATAATCAATTAATTGTAGAAATAGAAGACATGGAACTAAAGATATCTTCCTTAGAACTACAAATAGCTTACAAAGAGGAAGTACTAAAAAGTAATAAAGATATAGAAGATGCAAAACACATAAGAGAAGTAGCAAAAACCTATTTAAATGAAGAAATTATAAATAATTATAAAAAAAGGTTAAGAAATGCAATCTGAATTTACATTAAAGAAAATTAAAGAAATGAATAATGAAGATAGGCTGTGGTTTGTCAAATATTGGGCAAACTACGTTAGAACCCACCCAGATAAAGAATGGAGCAAACAACAAAATGTAATAATTAATAGCCAAATACAAAGTGCAAAAGCATGTAAGTTAACTCCCAAACAATATTTAAAGATAAAAGGTGAAATCTGTAAAAGGCCCGATTAAACCCCCAAAAATAAGAGTTTCTTATATGGAAGAGAATTCCCCAACCTATCTACATTATCTAAAATAAATCCGTAATCTCTCTCCATAATTTAGACCACCAAACATATAAACACCCATCACATCCTCATGAAATGATATCAAGAGAAGAGGTTTTCTTCCCTCATGAAGAAATAAGGCCCACCCAAGATTCTTTCTTAAGGGCTGTGAAAGTTGCAATAGACAATAAAAAAAACCTGTTAGGACACATACCAACAGGAACTGGAAAAACAGCTGCCTCACTAGCCCCTGCCTTAAAATATGCAATAGAAAACCAAACAACAATCTTCTTTTTAACACCAAGACACACTCAACATAAATTAGCCATAGAAACCTTAAAACAAATCAAAACCAAATACAATCTAGATTTCTCTGTAGTTGATTTTATAGGTAAAAAATGGATGTGTGCTATGAAAGGCACTGATTTACTAGCATCTTCAGAATTTCAAGAATATTGCAAAGAAGTAAGAGAAAATGGCACATGCCAATATTACTCAAATTACAAAGATAAAACAAAAATAATCCCTCGAGAAGTCCTAATAAAACAATTAAAAGAAGAGCCCTTACACGTAGAAGAATTATGCAAATTTTCTGAGGAAGCAAAATTCTGTCCATTTGAGATTGCAGGAGAGGTGGGTAAGAAATCAACAGTAATTGTTGCTGATTACTTCCATTTATTATCTCCCTCAATAAGGGAATCAATATTCAACAGAACAGAATCAACATTAAATAACTCAATAGTAATTTTAGATGAGGCTCAAAATCTGCCAGATAGATGCAGAGACCTACTATCCACACAATTAACAACATTCACTTTAGATAATGCAGCAAAAGAGCTCTCACAATTCCAACTAAGTTTAGACTACAACATAAATGTCTTCAAAGAAATATTAAATAACCTAGGGAAAAAACTAAGCATAGAAGAAAAAGAGATCCTAATAAAAAAAGAAGATCTAGTCCAAGAAATAGAAAGAATCTCCCCTTATGAAGACATAATCAACGATTTCGAATTAAAATCAAAGGCCATAAGGGAAGAAAAAAAGAAAAGTTATCTATTTGCTGTCTCAGAATTCTTAAAAGCTTGGGGGGGGCCAGACAAAGGATTCATAAGAATATTAAAACGTGGTTTCAGCAAACAAGGAAAGCCATTCATCTCCTTAATTTATCGCTGTCTAGATCCAAGTGTAGCGATTAAAGATCTCTTAGAGGAATCGAGATCTATAATATGTATGTCTGGAACATTGTATCCATTAGAAATGTACAGAGATTTGCTAGGTTTCAAAGAACCAATAATGATAGAATATGAATCCCCCTTTCCCAAAGAAAACCAGCTAAACTTAATTGTCCCAGAGACCACAACAAAATATACTAGGCGTGGTAGAGAGATGTATATGCAAATAGCAGAAAAATGTGCCAATATGGTTGAGTCAGGAAAAGGAAACTTTGTCATTTTCTTTCCAAGCTATAATATTCTAGAAAACGTATTTATTCATTTTAAGGAATTAACAACCAAGAAAATTTTCTTAGAGAGGCCAGGGTTATCAAAAATAGAAAAAGAAGAATTAATAACTAAATTCAAAGAAGAAAGAGAAAAAGGGGGAATCTTAATGGGGGTCTCAGCAGGAAACTTTGGAGAAGGTGTTGATCTTCCAGGAGACTTGCTCCAAGGAGTAATAATAGTAGGCTTACCCTTAGGAAAACCAGATCTAGAAACAAAAGAGTTAATCAACTACTATGATTTTAAATTTGGAAACGGTCCAGATTATGGATATGTATTCCCAGCAATAACAAAATGCTTACAAAACGCCGGGCGTTGTATAAGATCAGAAACAGACAAAGGAGTCATTATATTCCTAGATGAAAGATATGGGTGGAAAAACTATAAGAAATACTTCCCAGAAAACATGCACTTTGTTTTAACCAAAGCCCCAGAAGTAAGAATAAAAGACTTTTTTGATAATACTAAGACTTTTCCCAAATAAATAACTTAAAAATAGCAGTTTTCAACACATTAGAACTACCCAAATCTCTAATTATTATATCAGCAGCATAAACTTCTTTATCCCCAGCATCAACATCTACATTGCAACTAAGAGCCTCAGTACAAACCCCAATTTTAAAATCTCTAACTAATAAAGTAGAACCATCTCTCTCAGGATTAACAACACTTCCAACAAAACTAGTTATCTCTCCATCAATACACTTAGGATTATCTTGAACAATACACTGCCTCCATTCAACATTATTAGAGATCTCATCAAAAATAACATCTTGCATCAATTCAATATCTTGGGGAACACTTGCAACTTCAATCCTATCCCCTGGCAACATATATATAAAAAATCCAAATAACATTATCACAGCTATCAAAGCCTCTACAGTTTTCAAATATCCTTTTTTCCCTACCATGTTTTTATAGTAACAATAACGTCGTCAGTTTCTCCATATTCATCTAAAAACTGGGTACTAAACGTTAAAACATTCACCTTTTTATCTTTAGGGGCATCATCTATCCCAATTATCTCGCCACTATCCATTTCCAAATAAAACTCTCTCCTCTCCGGATAATCCCACTCTGATTTCAAAACATCATCAGGTTTAGCTACAGTCTCACTTAAATTTCCAGTATCACCACTAAATTTCTGGATTCCAGTAATAACCTCTCCAACTCCAATATCAACATACTCTTCTGCATCATAGTCTCCAGAATAACTTCCAGGGGTGTGTTCAGTATAATCAGCAGTATAAAACAAGCTTAACTCCTCATCATCCACCCAACCACCAAAAGGAATAATCATTTTATATCCAACTTTATCAAAATTAACCTCTACTCCAGAACTATCTACCATATAAAGACTACTTAATCCCCAATCAAAAGGAAATTGAAACTCAAGGTTCTTTCCCACCATATCACCCCGCACCTGAATAAATATAGGTGTTCTAACAACTTCCCAAGACACATCTCCCATAAACTTACCTTGAACTATAGAGGTCAGATAATCATCATCATACTCTTCCTCTATTGCAGGTTTAAACATTATAAAAAGAAAAACTCCATAAATAACAAAAATACCTACACTAACTGCAATATCCACATATGTTAATCCTTTTTTCACGCTAAAAACCCCATACTAATTGTAATTATCATATATCCAAATATCATCAACACCAAAGAATGTTTCAAACCAGCTTTAATCTCTCCTTCAGCAAACTTCCCTATCATTAATCCAGCAAAAAATCCCTGTATTAATACTAACCCAATAAATATTTGATTTAAATTCAACAAAGGAGGTTTATCTTCAAAACTAGTAATGCTCTCAACACCATCTCTTAAACCACCCAAAACAGAGACTCCCACATCAGATAACTGAGGAATTAAATAAATTTGCATAACCAACATTATAACTATAAATATAAAAAATATAAAGTACCCTTGCACTAACTGAGAATATGCATCCGCCCTCCTTTCATCCTTAATCTTCTTAACTTGCAAAACAGAATCTGTCGCAGCATGTAGAACTTGATCAATATTCCCTCCAGATTTCTCAGCCTCTATCAATATGGAAATAGTTTTCTTAATAACTTTATTATTAGTATCCTTAGAAAAAGTAATCAAAGCCTTGCTCAGTGGTATCCCCCAAGTAATTTGATTAGACAATTTCTTAACATAAGGGCTCAAAGCACCATAATTTGCATCCGAAACTTGTAAAATAGCTTTAGGCAAAGGAACTCCAGACCTAACAGCTGATTCCAATGCCCTCGAAAACTCCAAAAACTGTTCCTCAATCTCTCTTTGTCTCTTAGTTTCAACAATAATATCCAGTCCAAATTGAATAGTGGCTATTATCAATCCAGCAGCTATCAAAGGATTCCTCCACGGGCTATTCAACAACAATACAAAAGCTAAGGCTATAATAATGACGCCAATTATTATTCCCGCAATGTGTCTCGATTTCATAGTTCTGGTTGAAATACATTAAGTATTGTAAGGAAGGCAGCATTCAATAAAGGCAATCCAACATAGGTTCCAAGTGTAGCAATAGTAGTAATAGGAATGCCCCCTATTTCCGGACTAATTTTCTCCAAAACAGCCAAAGTAATTATGAATAACAGGGGAGCTGCAATCAACAACCCAGTATAAACATCTGAAAAGTTAGATAATCTAGCTAAATACTTCTTCTGATCCAACCTAAAAGTATCCAGAGAATCTCTAGATTTCTCTTGTAAGTACTTCGTTAAATCCCCCCCAGTTTCAATAGTGGAGACCATACCATTCAACAATTCTTTAAAATCAGGAGAAGCAGTAGAGTTAGCTACAGACTTTAAGGAAGTGGTTAAATTATAACCAAACAAATTCAAATTGTTCAATATTCTCTTCAAATCTGGCTCCAAATCAGGATATTCTTTAGAATCCACCAATAACTTAAATATCTTTTCTGGGTTTGCTCCTGATCCAGAAACAGCAGACATATGCACAGTTGCAAACACTAACTCCACCTTAATCTTATTTTGTCTAGATCTAATAACAGACCCAGGATAAGCATAAAACAAAGCCCCAGTAACTATCATTCCCAAAACTCCAATAATTACAGTATGCCATATACTAAGGAAATATAAAAATGCCACTAAAGCAAACAATGGCAAAGAAATTACAGTACTAAACAATGCAATTGACAAATAAGTTTTTGTCATCAATTTAATATTTGCTAGATGCACTTTCTCATTATAATGTTCATAAAAATCCTTATATTTATTAGATAAATTAAAAACCAGTTCCCCCATAAAAAAATGAGAAATTTTAGCGTACCAATGAGGTTTGTAAACAGTATATTGTTCTATATTTTCCTTTTCAGGCTCTTTCATAGATTTAACAAATCTTTTAATAGTTCTTTTATTAATCTTAAAACTATCTTCGTCAATAGACTCTAGAACTCCTTCCGCTTCTCTAACAACTTCTTTTATAGTATTCTCTGGTAAAGGAACCTCCAAACCAGTATCTGGAGCTGAGGGTGCAGAACCCAAATCAAAATCAGAAGTTCTAGGTGCTGAGATCCTAGGTTTAGCTGGTTGATTCAACCTCTTTAAAGCAGCTTCTTTTAATTCATTTATCTTCCCAATATGCCCTCTTATCTCGTGATCATAGTCAGCAATTGATTTGCCAGAAGTAACAATTTTTATTTGTTTATCATATTGTGCAGGGGTTAATCTTCTCTCAATTCTTTGTTGCTCAATACGTCTTATCTTGCCAAGTTTTTCATCTCTCTCTTTCTTAAGCGCAAGCATATCTTGTGTGAGCTTAAAAATCTCTTGTGCATTTTTTTTAATCTCGGACATTTTCCTCTTCTTTTTTAAGTAAATAACCCATTTGAGATAAAACTACTTCCATATAATTCTTAGTTTTTTTAATTTTATCATCAATCATATCCAAAGATTCCATATATACATTATGTTTCTTTTTATCTTCTTGCAATTTGGCTGCTTTCAAACTTTTCTCTATCTCTTCCCTATGAAATAGTAGATTGTGGTGACTGTCTGAAAGTTCTACTAAACTTGCAGCCTGATTATGTAAAATATCCATTATAGCCTAAACCTCTTAATAATCTCTCCAGGATCTTTATAATACTCCCTAATTATCGAAGCCACCTGTCCTGGAGCAAACACGCCCATTTGATACATCCTTATCAATAATTTAGTTCTAATCTCAATTTCTCTCTCTAACTTCTGTATTGGCACACCAAACTCTTTTTGTATTTTCTCTAAAACATGCGATTTTCCATTTAAAGTAAAAGAATCTGTGTTAGGTTCCCAAGTAAAAAATTCATTTACACTAGATTTCTTAGTTTTCTCATTCACATTCTTAATCTCTACAACTTCTCTCAATCTCCTAGATGGTTTTCCCTTAACTTTTGTACTAACCATTACACAAACAGCATCCAGGCTCTCAACCAAACTCGCAGACAGATTAATTGGCGGAGTAGATAATCTCCTAATCATAGAATCAACTGAATTTGCATGCATAGTTCCAAATGAAGGATGGCCAGAAGCCATGCCTTGAAATAGAACATAAGCCTCGGGCCCTCTAATCTCTCCAACAATAACATAATCTGGATTTTGCCTAAAACTCTCTTTTAAAAGATCAAACAAAGTAACTTCTCCATGCTTTTGTCCAGCAATATTGGCCAAACCAACACCTTCCCTAGCTACAGAAGGTAACCAATTTGAGTGGAACAGAGCAAGTTCCCTAGTATCTTCTATCGAAATAACCCTGGCTTGTGGGGGAATAAAGAACGCCAAACCATTCAACAAAGTAGTTTTACCAGAAGCAGTCCCGCCTATTATCATTATATTCTTCTCATATTCTATTAATGTCCATAAATATGCCATTAATTGTGGCGAAACAGTTTTTAGATGTATCAAATGGATTGGTGTCCAAGGACTCTTTGTAAACTTCCTAATAGAAAAAGTAGGGCCTAAAGAAGAAATATCCTGGGTATAAGTAGCATTAATCCTGCTTCCATCAGGTAATCTCCCATCTAACAAAGGAGTTGCATAAGAAATATACTTCCCACACTTCTGAGCCAATCTCTCAACAAAATTCCTAAGTTCATCATTATCTTTAAAAACAACATTAGTCCTAACATTCCTATACTTTCTATGCACCAGATAAACAGGAAGATTACTGCCATTACACTCAATATCCTCAATAAAATAATCATTCAAAAAAGGCTCTATCCTACCTAATCCAACAAAATCCCTATAAATATAATACATAATATGTAAATAAGATTCTTCTGTTAACTGTATTCTCAACTCTTCTAACAAAGCTTGAACATTCTTTTCTAGATAAGTAATAACTTGCTCATCCTCGTTAACAGCAATAAAAGAGATATTTATCAATTCTTTAATACCATCCTCCAAAACATTCAAAACATATTGCTCATCCTCAGATAAAACAGGTTCTTCCACTTCATAAACCAATTCTTTATTTGCCTTATCCCAATAAATATGTGCGTAAGCATAAGGAGGAATCAAAGGGTATCTTATGTTTAAACTCTCATGTGGTCCTTCTGGCAAAGCCCGTATTCTAGGTAAAGGATCTATCTTGAACATAATTTCTTGGTTCATAATGGTGTCACTCCGATCTCAGGGATACCCTCTCCTTGATCTCCATTATTTCTTATTAAAAACATTTGATCTCCAGAAATCTGATCTAGCTCTGAATCTAAGTCCAATAAACTCTCTGTAAGACTAATCTTATAATCCAGCTTCAGTTTAACTTCATATTTCCCTTGTTGTGGTGTTTTCTTAGTAAAAATTTCCAAATTTCCCTCTTTAACACTAGCCCCTGGCTCCACTTCAATATATCTAGAATCTTCCAACGTCCAAGTTATCGTTTCTTCATCAGAATTAATTATAAACTCTCCTCTATTAATAGATAAGTCTATTGGTCTCTGAGATCCAGGGCCCTCTGTATATAAAGCCCTAATATTCTGATCCAAGTTAAACATTAAGTTCTTAGTTTGTACAACAGTGTTTTTATCCTTTAATTTATTCACGACTGGCAAGCTTGTCGCTAACACAATCGTTAGAATTATTATACCTAACGCCATATACAATACTGCCGATATCCAAATCTCTGCTTTCTTCATGGTTCATTTAAAAAAAAGAAAAAAGGTTTATTCTGTTTCTGCTAACTTTATCACAGACGTAGAGTCCCTATTATCGCCACAAGCTCCATCACAATCTACTGCATCCTCAACACTTATCAGGGGTATCACATCTACATCATATTCAACATCTAATACCAAGTCATAATCTGCACCCTCATCTGAGTCAGGATCTACGAATGTTGTTTCTAGAGTTTTAGTCTCGAATGCCTCCAAACCTTCCACAATATCGGCAGAATTTACAGTAGAACCATCTAGATTCAATACCCATGTAAAAGAGTCTATTGCATAATCAGCATCATTCGTGAGAGTCAATGTGATTTCATCTGTAGCTTCATCAAGACTTGGACTTCCTATACTAAACTGAACTTGAGTAGCACAAGCTTGAGCCAAATCACTCTCGCAAGATGTTGTATCTGTCGTCTCAGTTATAAAGTCACCACCCCACCTAATAACTACTGCAGCAAGTACAATAGTAAAACCAATAAGTAGAACAGTCGCAATTAACGGCGATATACCTTTTCTATCCATTCCGCATTCACCTCCTTTTTATTTTTTTTGATAGCGGATTATTAACTACAGTCCAAAACAACTTGCTGTTCTGAACATGTTATGGTGCTTGGACCACTTTCAACAGTAGGGATTATAGTAACTGTCTCAGCAGTTCCAACCTGGGTAGCATCATACTTCTCACCAATATTTCTAGTTGTTGTCTTTCCAAAGACCTTAGACACTCCCAAAGTTTCAGTCCCATCTGAACCTTCAACTATTATTCTAATACCATTTAAATCAACTAAACCATCATTAGTCAAATCAAAGTTTACAAATGTATATGGGTTAATAAACATTCTACAATCATTAAGTGCAACACTTATACTAACATCAGTAGCACATGAAAATTCGCCACTAATTTTGGCTCCTTCTTTCTCAGCCCTCTCTTCAATAACATTACCATACCACAACCAAATCAAAACAGCAATAATTATAACAAAACCAACCAAGAGCACTGTAGCAATTAATGGAGAAACCCCTTTCTTTTTCATAAAGAAATTAATGAGTGCGTCCCTATTTAAACTTTTTGGTCACTCACAACAATCAACAAGCACATTAATCTTGAAGAAAGCAGTAGAGAAAGGACCATATAACTTTGTATCGCCATAATCAAAAACAACATTATAAGAATTCGTATCTCCTTCATCCGCAGTACCTAACCAAAAAATATCATTCAGTCCTTTAACAACAGCAAAGAAGTCTCTTCCAACATCAACAGGGGGCTCAATAGGATGGGTTATCAATCCTGAAAATGTTTGAGGCGTACGGTATGAACCAGTGCCAAGAGAAGTTAAGTCTATGTTTGCCCCACGCTCATAACCTAAAAAGACCTCATAACTTGCTACACCATTAGGAGCAGGAAACCTCGTTCCTGGAACTACAAATACAACCTCCTTAAGTTTAGGATCAACACAACTAGAAACATCATATCTAACTGCAAATGCACCAGATTCAGGGGGGTCCCACTGGCCCATATGTTTAGTTGGACCTTTGTAATGAGATATCTCCATTTCACAACCCTCATAACTAACCTCTCCTAAATCAACAAAAGTATCATTTCCAATCTCATCTTCAACTTCTAAACTAACTAAATAACTACTATGGGGGACATCAAATACAACATTATTCCCTAAAGTCTCCTGCTCATAAACCTCTCCATGATTCGCCCCGCCACCAACATCCACCAAAGTAACCTTAGAAACCAAATCAAACCCCACACACTCTCTAGTCAAATCCCTAGAATCATCTGAGTACACACTAGGGTCATCAGCATTCCAAGAAACCTCAACTCCAGAATCAACGTTAACACTCCAATCCCCAACAACAGGCGGTTGGGTAACATGATAAACATCATCCACAACCTTGCCCAAGCCAAGCCATCTCTTTCTTTCCTCTGTATTAACATCCCAAACCAACCCTGTCAAAGTATCCGAATATAAATGTCCAAACACAGGAACTTTACTAAAAAAGTCATCATCCTCAAAAACATCAGCAAAACTAACCCCCGAATTAACATTTGAAGCTATAGAAACAGCATGTTCCCAACCAGCAGGCACTGCACCAG
>CEPX01195672.1_pt1 | contig 21627 bp, 35 predicted proteins | sample 361361 | NCBI WGS metagenome assembly CEPX01 (sample SAMEA2619974, study PRJEB7988) | marine metagenome | biome: marine biome (ENVO:00000447); feature: mesopelagic zone (ENVO:00000213) & marine oxygen minimum zone (ENVO:01000065); material: "saline water (ENVO:00002010), including plankton...
TGCTGTTAGTTCTATTTTAGGATTAGTCTTTATTATTGGAGGAATGGTGTTTATGAGTTTTGGAGATAAACCAGAATATGTTCGAAGAGATTTGGGCGATATCTTGCTAGATCAACCAGATCCAATAGGTAAAGAAAGAGTAGTTGTATTAGATACTTCAGGAATAATTGAATTTAAGGAAGATATGGGAAGGGTTTTAAAGAGATTTCCTGATAAGGTTTTTGTTCCAAAAGAAATAATGAAAGAAATTAAAAATGATTATAAGTTAAATAAATTATTTGAAGGAAAAGTGCAAGTTGTTAAAGCAGGAAATTATAAAAATTGGGGGAAAATAGCAAAAGAATACTTAGAGCAAACTCCTAAACATCAAAAATATTTAGCTATAACTGAAATGTTAGATAATAAAAAAGGATTTACTAGAAATTTTTTTAGTGCATATAAAAATGATATAATAAATATAAAACAAAAACTAGAAAGCCAAAAAGATAAAAAAAGACATGTATTCAATGAAGAAAATTTAAGATGGTTTTTAAATAAAGATTATAAAGTTAGTAATGGTGATATTGATGCTTTAGGTACTGCCTTATATGAGGCAGGAAAAGATAAGAAAGTTGTTGATTTATTAGCAGAAGATGTTCACCTTAGAGATGCTATAACCTCAATAAAGAAAAAATATACAAGAGTTGGAAAAAATCTAAATTATATTCATTGTAGAAATTATGAAAAAAGAGTTGCTTGACAATATTCATGAATAAATTTTCTTTTTTCTTTTATTCTATTTTCTGTTTTTTGTTGGTCTATATATTCAAAAAATTCTTTTTCTCCAACAGTAGAATAACCTCCAATGCTTTTAATTTCTTGACTTCCTTTTAGAGGTTTTAAATCATAAAAAATTAAATTCTTTTTATCAGATACAGCAAATCTAGTTAAATATTTATTCTCTAAAAATAATTTCTGCATATCTAAATAAGAGTCATCTTGAGAATGTTTTTCTCTTTGAAGAATAGGAATTGCTAAAGATACAAACTTATTAATTTTATTTGTTTTAATTCCTGAAACTGCATAAAATATAAGATCATAAATTGTACCTCTATTATTAATAAATTCTTTTTCGCCAAAAAGTACTAAGTTTTTTTCAAGATTGCTTAAAGCTCTTTTCTCAATTTCTCTAAATACTATTAATTTCTTTCTTTCCTTATTTCTTTCGTCTAATTTAATAATTTTCCCCATTTTACTTTCTCACATCCTTACAATATTTTCCATATAAAAAAGGGATAAGATTATCATAAACTTCTTTTGCGACATCTGGAGTGAGTTCTTTTTCTTCTGCTTTCTTATTTACATATTCAATTAAACTATCTAATTCACTAATATGTTCTAAATCTTTTGTAATTGAATCTTCTTCAAGTTTTTTATCTAAACTAGTCCTAGTACAATGTTGATTAAATGGAGAATCTCCTCTGTTTAATCTATCATTAACTATTGTTAATGCATTTTCTATTTGCCAGTCTTCCCCATAAGCAATTTGCCTTAATCCTAAAAACATATTATAATAATCTGTTAGCATTTCCTTAGTGTCTTTTCTCAGAGATTTGTATCTTTCAATAATATCTTCTTTTGATTTTATTTTTAGTTTTGTCATTTTATTTAGTACTTTTTTCTAACATAGCAAGAAATTGCTTTTTTAATTGGTAAAAATCTTGATTATCTCTTTCTTTAAATTCTCTTATGATTCTCCAATTATTACAAGAATCTCTATTACTAGCATATGCGATGGTATCCCAAAAATATACGTTATCTTTATTTAAAAATTCATATTTCTTCTGGCTTTCCTTAAAACATTTAAGATTGCTTAGGAGATTATTACTATTTGGAGGACTCAGAATAAATATATTAAAATTATCATCCGATAAACCATAATGTTCTTTTAGATGTTGTTTAACTAATCGATATGTTGGTTTTTTTCCATCTGTTGCATCATCTAAAATTAAACACTTTTCTTTTGAATTAAATGGTTTTGTTTTAGGATATTCTTTTACTCCTAAGAATTTATAATTTCTACTAGGACGCTTTTCTTTATGTGCTGATATTTTATCTATATCATGCCCCCATGAATTTACAATTGATGCTAATGGAACTGCTCCAGAGGTTAAAGCTATTATTCTATCTGGTTTACTCATTTTTATAGCAGAGTATAATGCAAATAATCTTGAAGCCCATTCAGAAACATGGTGATCTTCAACTAAATTTTCTATTTTGTAATTTTGACATAAAAGTGAGTGACTCATAAGGGAATTAAAGTGTAAGTGAGAAGGATCTCTCTCAATATTCCAACTAAGACTATCTATATCTTCTAATTCTTTTGTTTCTGGAAAATCTAAATATCTTTTAAGGTCTTTCTTTTGTTTCTGTTTAATTTTACTTATACCTTGTATAAATCTCTCTGGTTCATACAATACTTCACGACCCACTCCTATTATTTCATGTCCAATTTGGACACTTTTTTCATCAATATTATTATTCATTTTCAATTTGATTAATCTTTTTTTGTAATTTTTCTAAATCTGGATTTTTGTTATTATTATAATTTTTAACATATTCACTTATATTGTAAAATATTTTCCCTGTTCCTCTAGAAGAAGACGGAAAATCTAAGATAATAAAATATCCGTTTCTAACTAAACCAAGAATATACTTAACATGATCCTCTTCATTTAAAATTTGTTGCCTTATCTCATAATTTTGAAAATTTTTATGTTTAGTTATAGAGATAAATGTTTTTTTTTCTAGATTTTCCATTTTATTTTTTTATATTTATTTTCCTTTAATTTAATTTATAATTATCTAGAAATTCTTTTTCCCTTCTTGTAGCCTCTAAAATACGCTTACCTCTAAATTCTTCAATTAATGAGACTAAATCTTCTTTTGTTTTCATTTTTCCAAAATCAAAGAAAAATAATGGTCCAAGTTCTTTGTCTCTTCTTTGGTCTGTTGGAGTATAAACGGGCATAACAATTTTTTCTCCTACTAAAAAAGGAATAGGATATTGAGAATCACGATTATGGATATCCAATCTAAATTCATAATCTCCTTCTTCTTTTCTCAAAATTCTTGCTTCATCTTTTGTTAATACATTACAAGACATGCTAACATGAATCTTTCCATTTTCAATATATTTTTGTTTTGATGTCATTTTTATTATTTAAAATTTATTTTAATTTTCCTTCTAAGGAACTATAAACTCTTTCCCAAAATCCAAGAGTTGCCTTTTCATCTTCTTTATTAGGATTACAATCAATAAGCGTCCATCCTTTTCTAGAGGCATAATCTTGAATTGGTTGAGTCAATTCATCATGATGAAATGTTGATGTTGCTAAAACAAAAGGCAAACCTAATTTTTCTGCTTTTTCAGCAATTAATATTCCTAATGGTTGATTTGATTCATTTTCTTTTATAGCTTGTTCAATTGACCAATAATTATCAACTTCAGATGAATAATTTGCATGTGCATTTTTTGCAGCAAATTTTGCAAAATCTCTTCCTAACAAATTTCCTACTTTTCTCAAAGCTTTTGTAGTCGGAGTATTTTTTCTCCCTTCTGGATCTGAATTTAACATTTTTTGTACAGCTTCATATCCTAAACTTAAATCTTTACTTCCAGTTAGTTTAGGGAAAAAACAATCTACAATCAAACTATTAGGTAAAAAGTTTGTTAATTTATTTACAGCATCATCATAATCTTTAGCACAAGCTATTTCTAAATTTCTTGATTCTAAATATTTTTGAGCTGCAACTGCATATTTTAAGTTATCTTCAACAACGAGTATTTTATTTGTCATTTTCTTATATTTGTTTAGTATAAATTTACCTTTTTAAATCTTTTGTATGTAACTACTTTTAAGTTATAATTGTTTATACCCCTAGAATAACTTTAATTGAATTCCTTTCTTCAATTTACTTGTATATAACTCAACAACTTTTCTTGATGAGTTTATGAGTTCTTGATCTCTAGTTTTCCAATCAATTTTATCATTCATCCAATCATTCATATTTATTGGAGTTCTATCTAGATCATCATAAAGTAAATTTACAACTTCCTTTAGACTTACATTTTCTCCGTATCTTTTTTGAATTTCTGGCAGTGCTACTTCACACATTCTTTTTTTATCAAAGTATTCTTGAGCTGTTATCCACATTTTATTTTTTCTCCGTATTTTAATTACAAAGTTCACACCCATTATCTGAAACATATGGTTCTACTGAACGTTTGCATTTTTGTTTATAACGAATAATAGGTAATCCTGTTCTTTCATTTTTAGATTCATTATCTCCTTGCCAAATTGTTCTAACTATTCCATATTCCTTATCATTAATTTTAGTTTTTCCTCTAATAACTATTGTTAAATTATTTCCTGCACGACATAGAATATGTAATCCTTCCTTACCATTACTTCTTTTATCAATTGTTCTTAATATCTGTTCCATTGACATATGTATATTATGGTTTTTTATGTGTTCCACTAATTCTCCTGAAACACTTACAAATTTTCCTAATTTTTGGTCTTTCATTTTACAATTAAACCTCCAATTATCCCAAGAATAATTACAAAAAAAGGGATATTACTTGGAACATTTACTCCTGCAACAATTAAAGCAATTACTGCAATTGCAATTCCTCCTGTAATTTTTAATACATTTAAATTAACAAATCCTAAAAGAGTTGGTCCAAATCCTGCAGCAAACATAGTTATTCCTGTTGCAAGAATTCCTGAAACTAATGCAACAACCATTCTTTCCTGAGTATTTCCCTGAGTAAGTGCAGCAACAAGTATTGCTCCAGGGCCAGCTAAGAATAGACTAGCAATAACAATTGCATTTTCCATTTTGAAAAAACCTTCTACTGCTGCTATTGCTATAGTTCCATTTAATCCTCCCATTCCAAGGATTGTTGTTAAATCTTTAATTTTGTCTTTCATTGTAATACTCTAAAATCTCTATCCTTAATATATATAACTGAAGATTATTCGGAAAATAACCAAAAAACTTATAAATAGTTGAATATTATTCAATTTAAGTAAAAATGAAAGATATAAAGCCAAAGTTAATCAAACTTTTTAAAGAAGGATATTGTTCTCCACAAATAGCAAGAATTGCTAAAAAAATCAAAGAACCTTCAACAACTATTCATTATAATATAAAGAAATTAGAAGATGAGAAACTTATCAAATCCTATAAAGCAGTATTTGATTACAAGAAAATAGGGGAAGGTCATTGCACATTTTTATTAATTAATCTAAAAGAAGAGAAATATGGAAATCCTGAAGAAGTTGCAAATGCAATAGCAGAAGATAATAGAGTAGAAAGTGTAGATATTGTAACAGGAGATCACGAATTAATTGTTAAATTTAGAACTAAAGATATTGATGATTACTATGAGTTTATTAAAATGGCAATTAAAAAATACGGCTTTGCAAATGTAAAATCACTTACTTCTCTAAAACAAGTTAAAACAGAGTTTGTGAAGATGGAATAAGGATTAATTTTTAACTAAACTAAATAATCTATCCCCTCTTTTTGTTTTATCGCTTTTTCTTTCTTTCACAAGATTCATATCCTTTAGAAATTCTAATGACTTTAAGGCAATGTCTCTATTTGTATTTATTCTTAAGAAAATTTGTCTAATAGAAAGTTCTTTTTCTTTCTTAAGAATTTTAGTTATTTCTTTAGTAATGACCAGTATATTTCTACGCATAGGTAAGTAATAAGAGATAAATTTAAATACCACAGGGAAGTAATTGTTGTCATATGTAAAATGATTAAAAATATCTTAAGAGAATTCTCTTGGAAGCTTTGCTGTAAGGGAGTTATTAGTTTTAAATTCTATAAGAGAATTTATTCTTTTCTTGAAAAATAAAATGCCTAATCTAAAAATTCATTGTAAAAGCAGTAAAGAAAGAACAGGAAAAACTTATGAAGATTTGCATAAATGGATGGATGATGGTCAAAAATATTTAGAAAAAGATCATAGATTCGAGAGACACTCAACTTCATATATCAAATTTGTTATGGAAAAATATGGTAAGGAAGGAGTTAAGGAGTTTCTTCTTCACATTATTGAGGATTATCAAGATACTTTGAATAAATATGATGGGAAATGTGAAGTTTGTGGTTCTGATACATGGAAAGGTAAAAAATTATGTAGTAAGTGTTATAAAATAAAAACAGAAAATTCCAAATAAATCAAAGGAATATAAATATTATATTCATCAAAATTGAAACAATCTTTTCCAGTGAATTTAATATTTATAGGTATTTTTTTATTATAGATATTAAATTTTATTGGGTTACATTGCGTTACATTAGTTTTTCCATTTTAAGCATTCTAAGCTTAAATACAGCCATTTTTACTCATTCCGGTTACATTGCGTTACATTAAATTATGCCCAAAAAGGAACATATCTTTTAGAGGCATCTTGTTTAATTAATTCGACACGAATACAATCTCTAATTACCTTTGAAACTTTAACATATTCATCATCTTTAAGTTTAAATCTTTCCCTTAAAGTTTTATTAGTCATAAAATTTCTTGAAACATATTTTAAGGAACAATGTTGATAACATGCTCTTATTCTGTCCTCCCTCGTCATATCCTTAAACCCTTTATGAGTATAAAGTATAACTTTCATAAAATTGCCTTCAGTAATAAATTCAGGAGCAGGAAGTTGATAAAATTCAACAGCATGAATAACTTTATCTATTCCACTTCCTCTTTCCTCGCAAATATTAATCCTTCTCATAAATGAAGCTAATTTTTCATTTCTAGATTGTGGAGCATGGTCAATAAATCTGGTAGGACTAATAAGAGGCTCTCCAGGATTTGTAAATTCAACCCTATTAGAAAAAAATTCAACCATTGGACCAGTTCCCTTTTCCATGAAATCTTGGTGAATAAGAATATTTGCTAAAAGTTCTCTAATTGCAATTTCAGGATATATTTCTTTTTTCTCTCTAAATACCTTCTCTATAACTTCATTAGAAGGCAATTGATCAAGAATATATTCTATCAATTCCTTAAACAAAATACCATATCCTTTACTATGTTGTTTTTCTTTTGTTTCCCCGATTCTATTTGGGCTATCATAAAAAATAACTCTTACTTTCTTTCTACTCAATTTAGGAAAATCATCAAGATTCTTAGCAAATAAAATAGCCCCTAAATTAGTTACAGAGTATTTTCCTTCAATTTTTGAAATCAACCCTTCTTCTAAAAATTTCTCAATTATAGCTTCTCTATTTTGAGGGAGTTCTAGTTTCATTAATGAAAAATAATTTGGATAATCCAATAATTCTAAAATTTTTCCTTCGGAAACTTTATCTAAAGCTATTCCTTCTTCAAAAATCCCATGATTAATAATCTCCCAAAGTTTTCTTTCTTTTTCTGGATGTTCTTGTAATCTCTTCTTATATGATCCAATTCTAATAAATGCTGTACCATTGAATTTGATTGGACTTAATCTAGCTGAATCAACTTTAAAAACGATAACTCTTTTAGTTTTAAACTCTCCTTTAATAATCTCAAAATCTATTCTTGGATTAAGTAAATGGCATAACCAATTCTCCAACTCTTCATTTCCTTTTTTTCTCTTAGGATTAAATTTTGTTCCAATAATTTCTTTTGTTTTATTCTTTATTCCAAAAACCAAATATCCAAATTTCTTTTTATGAAAACATGCAGAATTAGATAATGCAGAAATATACTCTCCAATTTCAAAAAGATTAGAATTATTCTCTTTAAATTCAATCCATTCGTTTTCATCACCAAAAGAAAGGATATCTGAGATTAAATCGTTAAAATCTTGTTCTTCCATATTTTCATTTACCATTAAAATACTAAAAAAACTAGAATATATAGTTATTTCTATATTAATAACCTAAACAAGATATAGACTATCCCCTTAAAACTATGTCCTTTAATGCTACTTCCCTTTATTCCAAAATATTTTTTCTTTTTATTTTAATCTTTACTCTAACAAACATTATTATAAACAATTTTTTCTTAATCTTAATATCTAAATAATTCTCATTAAATATCTTAGAGGATTGTATCACTTTTGATAGGCACTCTGTGGGAGTAGTTTTTACACATCCCTTCAACTTTTTCTAAAATATTCTTCATCTGTTCTTCCATGCTTTGCATTCTATCTTTAAGTATGGCATTTTCTGTTTCATATACTTTAATCTCTTCATTCATCTTTTTCTTTTCATCTTCTGTATGAATATCTTCTTTTGTGATAGTATCTTTCATTCCAAGCATTTCAGAATAATAATGTATTTTATCTGATTTTTTCCAACCAAATCTATATTTCAAAGCACTCTCACTTTTATAACGAGGTAACCAATAACAACAAGAAATATGTCTAAAATCATACATTGTAATCTTTGAATATTTTTCTCCTGCCAAACTCTCTTTATCCCCAAAAACTTTCTCAGCAAGCCTCTTTAAGTATTTATTAACAACATGAGGATTTATCTTAAACAAATAATCTTCTAACTCCAAATTTTTAACCTTAATATACTCTTTCAATAAATCAAAGCAAATCATTAATTTAATTCTCCTTCCAAAAGTTTTACTAATTTCATCTCGAATATTCAATTCCTTAAAATCAAACAAATCAGAAACCTTGAGATTAATTAACTCTGTAGGAGATCTTATACCTGTATCAAACAAAAACATAATTAATACTCTATATTCATACTTTGCATTATTGCATAGAATTTTAACTTGTTCTTCTGTTAAATAAACCCAACGGGGTTTTTCACTTGAAACATCAAGATCTATTGTAATATCTTCTATTATTATCCCTTTCTTTCTATTAATCTTTTGATACCAATGCCAAAAAGCCTTAAACACTTTAATATAATCTGTAACAGAACTATATTGCTTTCCGTCTTTCCTTCTCATTATTCCTTGTCTCATATCATTAAAAAACTTGAACAATTGCTCTTCTTTAATATCCTTCAAACAAACAACATTAAACCTATCCTCAAATTCCTTAACTAGGAAAATTAATCTTTGTCTTAGATTATTTAATCTCGGATAACTCCTTGCACCTTTTTTAGTCCCATTAGCAATATTTAGACCATTTTCCATATCAAAAATATAATTTAAAACAAATTCAGAATTCTTTATTGAAATATCTGGAATACCTTCCTTAACCTTTTCCTTCCACCTTGAATATTGTTCTTTATGTTTGTATGGGTCTATTTTCATTATCAACTGAAATGGTTTTCTTTTTAAACCTTAGTTAGGACAATGTACATCCCTCAATTTAGTCAGAAAGGTAAGACGCCCCTGCCGGGATTTGAACCCGGGTCACCACCGTTCTCCAAAAAAGAGAGGGTTGCATTAAGATGCATAGACTTCTTCTCTCATCGAGATTCGATCACCTCTTCTCTATTCTAAATTTTGAGAGGGTGGGATCCATAGCCTCCTATATAGATTTTAATCCATAATGGGATTTGGCCGCTAGACTACAGGGGCATATAAAAAATTAAGAATAATTGTTTTATAAATTTATTTTATTTAATTAATAAAACTTTATCATTTGGCCTTACTTTTTCAGAAACCTTTATTCCAATATGATCTCCTTTTTTTGCTTCTTTTACACTTTCTCTTTCTATTTGTATACTTTTTACAACTTCTTTAATATCAGTAGTATTCCCTTTTATATTAACTTTATCACCAACTTTTAACTTACCTGAAAGTTTTATTGCAGCAACACTTACATGACTAAAATAACTAGAAACTCTTCCGATTTCTTTTTCTTTCATATTTTATTCATGAGTTTAGAATATATAAATTTTACTAAATAGCCCCAGCAGGATTCGAACCTGCGTCACAAGATTCAGAGTCTTGTATCCTTGACCAACTAGACTATGGGGCTTTGTTAATATTTTTTTGTAAATTAAGTATAAAAGTTTATTGATATTCTTTTAGAAATATTTTTATAGTCTTTGTTCTTTTTGTTATTATGGCAGTTGGCATTACTCTACTTATTATATTAGTATTAAGCATTGCCATATGGGTTATTATAGAAATAAAGAGATTAAAACATAAGTTATTTGCAATATTTCTAATAGGATTGTTATTATTTGCATATTTTGGTTCTGTAATGGCATTTAAGGGAAAAGATGTTGATTATAAGACAGTACCAGGACTAATTGATGCAACTAAGATTTATTTTTCCTGGCTTGGATTTATTTTTACTAATATGAAAACTCTAACTGCTGGAGCAGTTCAAATGGATTGGGAAAGTAATGAAACTATAAAATCATAGGTTATTTAGAGAAAAGATTAAAAACCCTTTATTCTTAATAATATAAGTATGGCTAAAAAGAAGGTGAAGAAATCTAGAAAAGTTAGAAGATCTGCTAATAAATCAAAAAGAGCAAGTTATAAAAAAAATAAAGTAAGATTAGTTTTAAAAAATTTATTTTTATTTATTGTTTTGTTTGTTTTATCCTTGGTTTTATATAATGTTTCTTCAAATGAATTATTAAGTAATTTATTTTGGATTCTTGCATTAATAACCGGATTTGTGAGTGTTGCATTTTTAATTGCATGGTTAGTATTAATTGTTCTTAGATATTCAAATAAATAATTTTTTATAAGCTATTTTGGAGTATTTATTATGCTTCGGTGGCTTAAGGGTATAGCATCACCATGGTAAGGTGGAGATTGAGGGTTCAATTCCCTCCCGAGGCTTAAATTTATAAAACCTTATTCTTAGAGTGAAATATGAAAAAAGAATGTAATTTAGATAATTTAAAAAAAGATTATAAGAAAATTCAGACAAAATATAGTTTACCTAGTTTTGAAAAATTAAATGAAGATTTTCAAATAGAAAAAATTGCAGAAGTTGAAACAGATTATTTATTAAGAGAAATAAGGAAATTTGTTGCAGATAAATTTTCAAATTACTTAAGATTTATTGAAGCTATTTTACATCCAGTAAATGCTCCTATGTTTGTTTTTTCTGTGATTAAATCAATTGATATTGAAGATAAAAATAAATTAGTAGAAATTTATAAGAAATTAGCAAAAACAGAAGTTAGATTAATTGAAGTAGATGTTGATTTTTCTTTGGAAAAAGAAGCTGAATTTATTAATGAATCTTATAAGTTATGGCAGGGAATTAAAAAAGATTTACTCGATGTTATTGATAAAATAAAGAAGAATTGGGATAATAAGTTTGAAGTTAATAATAAAGGTTATCTTGGGTGATCTTTATAAAAGATAATATTAAAAGTCTGATTTAATTATCTATTTTATGATTGAGGAAAAAATAATTACCAAAATTTATAAAATACATCTAAAACAACTAAAAAATCTTTCTGTTCCACATAAAAAATTTATGATTTGTTTTTCTGGAATTGCTGGTTCTGGAAAAACATATATTGCTAAGATATTAGAAAAAAAATATAATGGAGTTAGAATTAGAAGTGATGATATTAGAGGGATTATTAGAAGTTTACATATAGATGATATGGATAATGTTACAGATGATTATTTATCTTGGTTATTTAAAAATTGGCCTTTTAAAAATAAGTTAATTATATTAGATAGAGGGATTGATAGGAAATATAAAGAAACCTTCTCAATTTTTAAGAAAAAGGGATATAAGATATTTATTATAAGATTAAAAACTCCAAGAGAAATATTTGAAAAAAGAATTAAAGGGAAACTAGGAAAATTAGATCAAAATTATCTCAATAGAATTAATGATTGGATAAAGCAATGGAAGGAGTTTGGGAAAAAATTTAAGTCAGATATTATAATCAAAAATGAGAAAGATAATAAATTAGAACTTAAAAAGATTTTTACTATGTTAGATAAATTGATTAAGTAATCTCAATTATTTTATTTGTTAAGATGTTTATTAAGTCCTTCTAATATTCAAATTCTTTTTTTGTTAATTTTCTTCTTTTACAATAATCTTCACATATTTTGCTTATTTTATCTTCTTCTGTTAATTTTAAAATTTTAAAACATTTTTTGTAATCAAAAATTATCTTTTTATGTTTAAAATATACTATTATCTGCATCCTTAATCTTAAGTTTTGCATCATTCCTTTTGTTAATGAAAAACCTTTTCTTGATTTAGGGTAGGTATTTTTAATTCTCAAATCTTTTATTTTTATATATTTGATTACACTTTTTTTTAGAAGAGGTTTATTTATTAGTCTTTTTTTAAACCCTTTAAATTCTTTTGTAGAATAAATTTTTTTAGAACCATCAATAATTGTTATCCAAGAAGCCCAACTCCCTTTTTTATAGATATATTTCTCGTAATCTTTAATAGAAATAAAATGGTGGATACTCCAATTTTCTTTTCTGAATTTTTTGTGTAAAAATATATTTTCTTTTTTATAATTTAATTTGTTTTTCCTTTTTAATATGATAATTATATCAATATCTGATTTTCCTTCTACAAATTCTCCAGTATTTGCAGAGCCAAAAATTAAAATTGCTGCCAAGTTATCTTTGTACTTTTCTTTTAAAAATTTATTTATTTTTTCTAGAGATTTTTTTAAACTCATTTTAAATTACGAGTAATACAATTCCAATTATCAAGAATATATCTAAGAGTACTTCAAATTTATTTATCTTTTCTATTATACCAAATTCTTTAATTGTCATTTTTTCTTTAATTTTAAGAATGTTTAAATGAGCATAATCAACAAATAAATGAGAATAATACCCTAATCCAATAACCCAAAACCAAGTTTTATTATAATAATATAATAGAATAATAATTAATGTAATTAAGATAATTCCAATATAATGGTGAATAAAACTTCGTCCTTTATAAAGTCCATTAACAGCCTTATTCCAAGCATGTTTTATATTCATTTCCTTATAACGTAAAATAAACACAATGAAATGATCAATATCAATTAGTAATCCTGCAAATGCAACAAAGAAAGCTATTTTATAGTCAAATATACCAAATTTCACAAAGATACTTGCAATAAAAAACGAAAATAAAAAATGAGTTTGTGGATACATATAGATAATATTAGAAAATAGTTTATTAATCTAACTCTTCAAAAATTTCTTTTAAACTAATTTCAAATAAAGCAACAGGCATTTTTATTCTCCAGTTTTTTAATATTTTTGGATGAATTTCTCCAATAAATCCAATTTTTTTATCTTTAATGAATATCTCTGCAACTCTTCCGTCTATAAGGTATGTTGGAAATTTTTCTGATTCTTTTACTTTTATTTCTATATTTAGCATTCTGGCTAGATATTCAAGAATTTGTTTTATTTTTGTAAAATTACCCGGAGTAATTGCAACTCCAAGGTTTTCATTTTCATTTGAATCAAAAACCTTTCCTATTTCAAAGATTTTTTGAGGATATTCTGAATCAACATTTTCCGCAAAGTTTTTTAATAAATAGTGTGTGAGATTTTTTCTTAAAATTGTATAATCTGTTTTTGATTCATTTAATTCAGTAAAATTCTTTTCTTGCATTCCTATTTTTTTAAATTGATCATATTTTTTTGTTAAATGATAATTTGAAACTTCTAATATATCAGCTCCTGTTAATATTTCTGATATTTTTCTTTTTATTGTTTCTTTTAAATTTTCTTTTCCTATTGTTGATATCTCTGGAATAACTGGAATAAAATTTTCATAACCATAAGCAATTGCAATATCTTCTATTAAATCAACTTCATGTAAGATATCTGTTCTCCATGGAGGAATTTCAATTGTTCCTTTATTATAATCATAACCCATTTTTTCAATTAATTGTTTTATTTGTTTATCTTTTAATTCTAATCCTAATAATTTGTTTGTATTTTCGTACGAGATTTTCATTTTTTCTGTTGTTAAGTTAGGGGTTGTTTTATTTTTAGAATCCTTAATCTTCATTTGATAAATTTTTCCATTCATATCTGCAAGAGTTGTTATAATTATGTTTAAACATTTATTTAATATTTCTTGATCAAATCCAGAACACTCAACAAAAACATCTTTAGTATTTTTAGTTATTTTTCCTGTTAATTGAGAATTGATTATTGGAGGCATACTTAAAATGTTTTTATCTGCATCAATAAAGATTGGAAATTTTGTTTTTCCTGCAAGTAAATGAGAATATTCTTTTCCAGCTGAATGTTTTTGAAGGATTTCAAGTCCAGACATTTTTTTATTTGATTCCAATGGAATAAATTTTATTTTATCTGGTTCTAATGCTTTGTAAGTTATAGGAAGTTTAATTTTTTCTAACGGATAAATTCCTATTGCTAATTTTTTTCTTTTTCTACCAATTGTAGAATGTAATTTTTCCTGAATTTCAATTAATTCTTTTATTTTTTCATCATCTAATTTTAGTCCTTTAACAATGCTGCATATTGTGTAGGGTCTGATATTTTTTACAGATGAATCTATTTTTACTTCGTAATTTTTTCCTGGATTATTAATTTTATATTTCTTTAATCCTGTTTTTTTACCTAAAAAAGATAAAAATGATCTTTTAAATCCCTGAAAACTAAGTAAATCAGGACGATTTGGAAATATTTCAATTTGAATTTCCTTATTATCAACCTTTTCAACAGGAGTTCCAAACATTGCAATTTTATTTTGCATTTTTTCATCTAATTTTTCTATTTCAGATTCAAATTGTTTTTTATTAAGTGTTATTACTGCCATTTTATTTTATCCAAAACTTCATTTTTCTTAATTGAGTTATATTATTTTTGTACATTTCTCTTAAATCTTTTATTTTATAGTAATCTGTAATAATCCTATCAAAACCAAGCCCCCATGCAAGTACAGGAATATTTTCTCCTATAAGAGGAATTGTAATTTCTGGTCTGAATATGCCTGCTCCTCCTAATTCTAGCCAAACTTTTCTCTCTGGATGCCACGCATTAATTTCAACACTTGGTTCTGTGTAAGGAAAATAAGCCGGAGTGAATTTTATTTTTTTAAAGCCCATTTTTTTATAAAATTGTAATAAATATCCAAGCAAGTGTCTAAAGTTTACATTTTTATCAATTACAATTCCATCTGTTTGGTAGAATTCAAATCCATGACTCCAATCTATTGTTTCATTACGAAATACTTTTCCAATTGCAAAGAATTTCCCTTTTTTCTCTTTTAATTTACTCAAAGTTTGAGCTGATAAGCATGTTGTATGTGTACGTAATACAAGTTTTTTTGCTTCATTAAGATCCCAAGAATATCTCCATCCCTTGCTTCCAGAAACACCTTTTTCATGAGCTAATTTAACAGCTTTTACAATTGTTTTATCTGGCAATTCTCTCTTTTTATCTATGAAAAATGTATCTTGCATTTCTCTTACAGGATGATCTTGTGCAGTAAATAATGAATCAAAATTCCAAAAAGAACTTTGTATTATATTTCCTGTCATTTCAGTAAATCCCATTTCTGTCCAGATTTTTCGTCCATAGTCTACTGCCTGATTTACAAAATGTCTTTTTCCACCATTTATTATTGGTAAGGGGGAAGTAACATCATATCTTCTAAATTTTTTTCCTTTCCATAATGATTCTTTTTTTAATATTTCTGGAGTTAGCTGTTCAATTAATGGTTCTGGTTTTATTCCTGAATTAATTATTGTTTTTCCCAAATCAGTAATTTTAATTTTTATTATTTTTTCTTCTTTTATTTCTATTATGTCTTTTCTATTTTGAAGAGATTTTAGTGAATATTGTTGTTCTTGTGATAATGAATCATATTCAATTGGAAGAGCTTCAAGAAAAGTTTCTTCTAACATTTTTTTAGTAATATCACTAGTGTTTAAAATTATTTTTTTATTTTTTAATTCAATTATTGCTTTTTTCTTTAATGCTCCAAGTGACGCTTTAAATTCTTCATTAGATAGAGAACTTTGTTTTTGTGCATCTTGAAGTAAAAGAATTCTCTTTTTACTTAAAATATTCAGGAGTCTTCTTTCAGGCAATCCTCTTTTCCTATATAATGCTCCATTAATTCCTATTTCTATTATTTTCTTTTGATCTTTAGAAAGATTGATTATATTTTTATTTTGAAGATATTCAAGCGATCTTAAAACAGAAACTTTATCTAATCCTGATTTTTCTGATATTTTATCTATTTCTTCCTTGAGATAAGGAATAACCTTTCTTTCATTTGGACTTAATGATTTTATTATGTTTTTTATATTCATTCTTTAGATAATTTAGTAGCATTTATAAACTTTAAATTTTTATTAATTTTATGAATAATAAGAGAGGGATTTCAGGACTTGTTACTACATTAATTATGGTTCTTTTAGTTCTTGTTTCAATTGGGATTATTTGGACAGTTATTAAAAATATTCTTTCTGGAGGAGTTGAACAGATCTCCTTAGGACAATTAACAATTGATTTAAAAATAAAAGAAGCTAAAATTGAAGGAAGTGACCTTATTGTTAGAGTTGGTAGAAGTGTAGGAGAAGGAAGTTTAGTTGGAGTGAAATTTGCAGTGTCCAATGATAGTCTTACAAAAGTAGTTGAAAAAAGTACAAATATTAATGAATTAGAAGATGAGACTTTTAATTTGGGTAGTAATGTTTCTTCTATTAAAGAAGTTTCAGTTGCTCCAATTATTAAATCAGAAGCAGGAAAAGAAGTTACAGGAAATATTGCTGATACTTTCAAGTTTTCATAATTCTTTTACCATCCAAGTTGGCATTCCAAGAACAAGACCTAATGATTTTAAATCATAAATATTTCTTTTATGTTTTTGTGAAATAAATTTCATTTTTAGTTTATTTTTATTACATAATTTTATATTTTGTCTTATTCTTGCAAGAATTTCTGGTTTTTCTTTTATTATTTCATCCAAGTTTATTCCAATAGTAATGTTGTTCTTTTTTGCTATTTTTGCAAGAACATGATTAAATCCTGAATTTCTCTGTTTTAGAAAATCTTTTCTTTTCTCTTGATTTATAAGAAAAATATTTATTTTTTCTTTTTCTAGAACTTTTCTATTTAGTTCATCATCATCACTTGAAAAAATAATTGTTTTGTTTTTATTTTTTTTTATCAATGCCCTTATTTTTTCAAAAGAGTTTTCTTTAATTAAGATTAGATTTTCCATTAATAAAACAGGAAAAATGAGTTTTTATTTTTGATGGTCAGAAATAAAATGCTGAAAGTGCTGTGGTGATTCCTAAAATTAATGCTAGTAAATTGGGAATAAAAATAAACAAATCTTTTTTTGCATAAGCATACCATATCCAAAAAGATCCGTTAAATGCTGTTGCTAAGGGTTGGATGAAGATATTACTTTTTCCTTGAACATTTGAAATAAAAATTTCAATAAGTGCAATAAACATAACAATTGCAAGAGTTGAGGCAGTGCCCCCTATCCATTTTTGATGCTTTACTGAAAAATCATGAAATCCTATAAAATAAATTGTTTTTTGATATATATAAATTCATCCATAGATTATTGTCCCTTTGAATTTTTTATTATTTAGAATAGAATCAAGTTGCATTAAATCTTTTCCAATTATATAAGTTTTAATTTTATTTTTTAAAATTATTAATGACGCTGTTTGATCAAGAACAAAATGTTGTCCTGGTTTGAATTTAAATTTATTTGCCATTTTATTAAAATCTTCCCAGTTAATTTTTGGAATGAATTTAGCATTTTTATATTTTAAAGGATTTTTATTGTGCAATCCGTAAATGTTTGTTAGATTAATAAAATCTGTTTTTAATTCTTTTGCAATTTTTGCTGCTGTTGAATCAGTTGTTTGATTTGTCTTGTATCCTAATGCCCCATTAAATATAATGTTTTTGTTTTTTAATTGTTTTTTAATTGTTTTTAAATTAAGAGGTATTTCATCTTGATTGGTATTAAAAAAATAACCCATGAATCTAGCATTCATTCTCGTTGCTGATATTCCTGAAAGACTTTGATTTTTTTCACTAGTTTTGATTTCTTCTAAGGCATGAATGTATTTTCTTGCAATGCCTCCCCCGCCACAAACAATAACAAATTTGTATTTTTTTGTATTTTTAAGAATTATTTTTTTAAATTTTTTTAAAAATTCTATATCTATTCTGTCTGGAATAATTAAACTTCCTCCAAGACTTAAAACTATTATTCTTTTTTTCATGAGTGTTTAAGTTAATTTTAGTTTTTATATTTTTTTAAAAAAGGAAATATTTATAAACATTATGATCTATTATAAAACATAATAAAATGGTACAAAATGTAATTGATATTGGTGAAAGAGAAGATAGAATTTTAAATATAATCAAAGCTAAATTTGGGCTTAAAAATAAATCTCAAGCTGTTGCTATGATTGCTAATATATATGAGAATAATTTTTTAGAACCTGAATTAAAACCTGAATATTTAAAAAAATTAAAGAAAATAAGAAAAGAAGGGAATTTTATTAGTTTTAACTCTTTAGAAGAGTTAAAAGATAGCATTGAAAATGCATAAATTTGAAGTAGAAGAAAAGCTTCACAAAGTTCTCAAGAAGCTTTTTAAAAAAGATAAAAAGAGATATGAAATCGTTTGGAAAAAAATTACTGAAGTTGTTAATAATTCAAACATTGAACATTATAAAAATTTAAGATTTCCGATGAATAATTTTAAAAGAGTGCATATTGATAAAAGTTTTATTCTTATTTTCAACCATGACAAAATACATAATAAAATTAAGTTCTATGATTTAGACCATCATGATAATATTTATAATAAAAAATTTTAATTACTTTATTGTAAATAACTTATTATCCTTTACTTTAAAAACATCTAATCTAACTCCTGAATCAAGCCATCCGTGAGCATAATTTAATGCGGCAAAAGAATTTACAAAATCTCCTTTTTCTTGAAAGTATTTTGCATCTTTTAAGTAGTTTGAGACCATACCAATTATTTCTTTTGCGTATTTTTCCTTTTTAATTGATTTTTTTGCAATTTCTAATGCCTTATTTGTTAATTTATTGTATTTTTCTATTTTTTCTTTTGTTATTGTGTCTTTCATTAGAACCATTCACTCCCAAAACACTTCAAAATATTTTTTATTTCATTAATTGTTTTCTGTTGATATTTTTTATTAGACATTCTCACAAATTTAATTAACAAATCAGCAAGTTCTTCTCTAGAAAATATTTTCAATTTAAAACCATCTGCAATAAAATAGAATCTAAAATTTTTATATTTTAATTCTTTTATAGCAATTCCTTTAATTATGCCCAAAAGTTTTCCTTTCTTAGGATTTTTTTCTAACGATTCAATTAAATCAATTATTTTATGAGCTTCGCCCTTGAATTTCTTTTTTATTTCTTTAAATAAAGAACTAACTATTTCGACTTTGGCCATTTTTTATCCAGTTCTTTTCTAGCTTCTTCAATAGAGATAGTATTTCTTGATGAAAATAAGAACTCTCTTAATTGCTCTTTAACTGCAAGAGAATAGAGTCTTTTGATTATATCTTCATAAGTGTCTTCCTTATGTCCAAAAGATGCAATAATTTCTTTTGTTTCTTTGCTTAATTGAATTGTACTTGTCATTCTATAATTGCTATGGTAACTATAGTATATAAACTTTTTGATTTTTAATTTTATCTATGAAAAATTTAAATAGACAAATTTATTAATTATTTTGAGGTTATAAAAAAGAGATGAGTTATAAAAAATATATTTTTCTCTGTATATTGTTAATTTTTATAGTGCAAATAGTCGGAGCAGAAGATTGTATCTCGGATATTAAATGTGGAGAATGGAGTGGGTGTGATATTAAGGGAAAAATTAATAAAATTCTTAGTGAAAAACTAGATACTGAAGACACTACAATTCACAATTGTATGATTGATTCATATAAAGAAAGAACTTGCGTTGATTTAAATGGATGTTTAAAAGATAATATTGAAAGAGAATTTTGCAATTTATCTACCCAAATTGAAATAAAAAGAACACAATGGTGTAATGAGGATCATGTAGAAATATATGACATGAATTCAGATAAACTTGTTGTTAGAATAAAAGAGAGCGAAGTTTCTGAATTTAATAAAATTGATATATCTTTTGTAACAGACGAATTTCAAAGTTATTGCAATTATTGTTTTGATGGTGTTAAAAATTTCGATGAAACAGAAATTGATTGTGGAGGATCTTGCTCTGATTGTGTGAATAAAATTGAATTTTCTAATTCATTAGAGAAGATTATTCCTGTTTTTTGGATAGTATTTGCCTTGTTATTGATATTATTTATAATAAATGAAAGGAGAGCATCTTAATTTAATATTATAGAAAGATTTAAAAGTAGTGTTTTGTTGTAAAATATAGTAAAAAATGGTAAAAGCAACTTTTGAAATTCCTGAAAGAGAAAATAGAATCTTAAATATTATTAAAGGCAAGCATGGATTTAAAAATAAAGAACAAGCGTTTATTTTTGTTATTCAAGAACATGAGCAGAGTTTAGAACCTGAATTGAGACCTGAATTTATTAGAGAAATGAAAAAAATTGAAAAAGAAAAAGGAATTCCTTTCAAAAATATTAATGAATTGAGAAAATTAACTGGGGAGTAGAATGTATCAATATAAGATACAACCAACTCTTCAAAAGATTCTATTAAAATTACATAAAAAAGATAAACAACCTCGTGAGAGAGTAATTAAAAAAATTAAAGAAGTTAGTGAATCTGGAAATATTGAACATTATAAAAACTTAAAATATCCCTTACAACATTTGAAAAGAGTTCAGATTGGAGAGAAAGTTTTGGTTTTTAAATTTGATAAAAAAAATAAATTAATTTCCTTTGAGAATTTTAAACATCATGATAAAATCTATTTGAAATAAAAAAGTAATTTTATCTAAATAATTTTAAGAATATTCTTCTTTTTATGAAAAATATTAGTTATGTTTAGTAATACGTATGATTAGAAAATTATATAAAACAAAATATGTATGGATGTATAGTAAAATGAGGGGATTAAAAATTATTTTAGGATTTATGTTTATTATGTTAGTAATAAATATGTCTGGATTTGCATATGCTCTTAATGATTTAGTTGCCTTACAGGGAAATGTTAAGCAGGCAGGAGTTGTTATTAATTCTGGGAATTTAACAGTTGTAATTTATGATAATGAAACTGGAGGAAATATTATTTATAATTCTACTGATGATTTTAATAATTCTATTTCAAATGGAAAATATGGTGTAATGCTTGGAAATGGAAGCAATGAATTAACTTTAAATTTTTCACAGATTTATTATTTAGATATTTGGGTTAATGGAGAGAATTTTAATTTTAGTGGAAATGATAGGCAAATGTTTCAGTCAAGTGTGGGCGATTTAATTGTTAATGGAACAGGTGTTTTGTTAAATATAAAAAATGATTCTGATACTTATTTATTTGTAAATGGAACTTCTGGTTATGTTGGAGTTTTAACTGCGGCTCCTTCTTCATTATTTGAAGTTGGAAAAATATCTGGTATAAATGAAGTTAATTTATCTGGTATTCTATATATGAATTCAACTTCCGGATATGTGGGAATAAATACTGCGAGTCCCGGAGCAGTTTTAGAAGTAAGTAGTACAACTGCTAATTTATTAAACATAAGTAATACA
>CEPX01096287.1_pt1 | contig 21611 bp, 24 predicted proteins | sample 361361 | NCBI WGS metagenome assembly CEPX01 (sample SAMEA2619974, study PRJEB7988) | marine metagenome | biome: marine biome (ENVO:00000447); feature: mesopelagic zone (ENVO:00000213) & marine oxygen minimum zone (ENVO:01000065); material: "saline water (ENVO:00002010), including plankton...
ACCTGTAACTAAGGCTACGAAGAGAACAAAGAAAGCGATCGCTGCTGAGAACGAGAAACTCGTAAAGGCTTTGATCACTAAACATGTTGTCGGTAAAGTCCCTAAGACTGCGTCGAAGGATGCAATGATTGAACAGTTTCAGATAGCGTTAGGACAAGACGAGAGTTTGCTAGAAGCTGGCGGGAATCTATTCTTAGATTTGTTTACACAGTTAGATGGTCTACGTACCGAGGGTATCACTCTTGCTCAAGACCCAGTGACTACTATCGATGACGTACGTACTGACAGGGGGATAGAGAAATCCCTCAACGTAACTCGTGATAACTTTAAAGGAATCATGGGTCGCATGTTCGGTCTGTCTGATGAACAAGCATCTGCTTTCTCTGTCATCACAGATGGGATAGCAACAACGTGGGCTGACAAGAACAACCTCGCTCCCGAGGAATGGTACTCAAGATTTATACAAGGAGTTCAACGTATCCCTCGTGAGATACAACGACAGATGCGTGACCCTCAAGGGTTGGATACCTTACTACAACAGTCAGCGTACCACGGTGCATCCGTAGTTAACGGAGAAATCTTCCCATACTTTTCTGAAGATGCAATCGGCGGGATCAAAGGTACTGGAGAGGGTGCGATTGCTTACGGTTGGGGCATGTACTTTACCCAAGACATTGAGATAGCGAGGATGTATGCAGAGAATGCTTCTCGTAGACTAGATAGATCGAAGTCAGGGAAGCTCTCGGAAATTATCCATATTCCAGAGGTCAAAACGATATTCGATAGGGGGATCTCGATGAAGACTGATACGTTCCTTGAGCTGACTGAGACTGACGCTTTCAAGAAGTTTATGGAAGACCCCGATAGGTACACCGATCTTGACACTATCGATGGAGATGAACTAGTCGCAGAAGTGGACGACAGTCTATCAGAGGTATTCGAAGTATTCATGGACTGGGTGTCTGTGGCTGACGGAGATGACGGACTACCTGCTGGAGTTGATGGGTTTATCTCATTCCTCTCCGACGAAAGTAATAAAAAGTATAATATCATGCCCGGAGGGTGGATAATAATACATGACATCGTTGCCCGTGTCAGTGGTCAGTTGTCGCCTGACCTATTTAGTGAATTAGTTCCGGAAGTAAACAAATACGCACTCAAGGCAGAGTTGTGGGCAAACAGACAAGAGACTCTTCTACTACATGACACGAGTAACCCTGAGATCGTCGCCCAGTTAAGACAATTTATCGCGGACAACCCTGACTTTGTACCTAACCTTTCGACGAGATCACAGAAGGAGTTGAGCCGATCTACTCAGATTGAATTCAGAGCGAGCGAAATACCTAACGATGTCCTCCTTGAAGCAGCGGCGATAGACCATGGGATGGACATCGCGCCCCCGACTACGCGAGACTTCGTGGCCCATTACCTCACAGGAGAGTTGAAGAAAAATGAAAGCGACAGGGACGACGTCGTTAAGGATCTGACTGCACGTGGGTTCGACATGGATACGTATGCGGGATTCAATGCTGCGTTAAATAGGGTACCGGACGACGTCCTCTCTGGCTCTAGGGAAAAGCTCATGGATACCCATAGCGCGAGAGTCGCGGAAGCTCAAGCCGTGGTTGACGAATGGGTGAAAGCCGACACGGTAGTTGACACCAGCGGGGTAGAAGGAGAAGCATTACGGGATTTCCTAAAGTCTCAGAAGAAACGCATCCCGACAATTGGTCAGGTATTCGGGCGTGAGTACTCTTCGTTCCAAACACTCTCTAAGGACGGGTTCGTTAGCGACAGACTGACGCACATCCACGGAGGAGGTCTCTACGATGGCATGGACGCCGACGTGAGTAGGTTCGCAGAAGACAGTCTCGCCACAGCGGAGTACGTCTCTAAGACCATGCTCGCTGCTGGTATCGATGGTATCAAGTACCTCGACGGGAACAGTCGGGGTCACAGACCCACGGGGCTAAACTGGATAAGCAACATTGCGCCCGTCAACGGCGACACGCTATCTCTTGCCTTCGCACCTGACGTGGACTTCGCAGACAGAGGAGCTGACGCCGATACGATCAAGAGACAGTTAGACAATGTGTTGAAGGACTTCTTATCAGACTGGACGAGAGAAACAATTGCCACTACAGAAGAAGCGGTCACTGAGTTGGAGTGGTTAGTGTCTGATGAGGCAGTCGAGACGTTCGATGATCGTGCGTATAGACAACCATCGACGATGCGTATTGGTGACAAGGATAAGTTTACATACCTACTCAACCAGTTGAAGTCAGGTAATGTTGAAGTGTCGGCGACAGAACGTAAGTATAACTTCGTAGTCTTCGATGACTCAGAGATTTGGATCAACGACTTAGAAGTATTACTACAAGGTGCAGACTTACAGAGTGCGAAAGCTCTTATCAAGATTGGACAGAACGGACAAGGGATGTTCTCTGCCTTTGAAGGTGCAGACATAACGTCAGCATTCCATGAGATGTTTCATCTCACCCGTCGTACATCTCTTGACATGGATGAGAACCAAGTTCTTGAAGACTGGTTACGTTCAATGGGCCATGTTCCGGAAGGTGGGATGTGGACACGAGCGATGGAGGAGACTTCAGCTCGTGCATTCGAAGCATACCTAAGATCAGGTGAAGCACCGACGTTACAGTTGAAGGAAGTATTTCAGAAGATAGCCAAGTGGTTCAAAGAGATTTACTCAAGCGATGAGTTCAAGGATATAGGTATCATCCCAGATGAGGTGAAGAAAGTATTCGATGAGATCATTGCTGGCACACCGGATAGCGCACCAGTGCATGACAACCGGACATACCTCGCACAGTCTGCCGAGCAGAAGATCGCCGACAGTATGAGTGAAGGTGAGAGGAACGAGAACTTAGCGACACGCGACGGAGTAGTTACCGTCGAAGGAGATCCTACCTCTCGTGAAGGTTCGAGGTTAGCATACGAGAACGAAGTAGATTTAGATAAGAAGGAAGCAGTTGACTGGATCAACGTAGCATTCAACACAGAGTTGAAGGCGTTACTGTTCAACATACAGGATAAGGTTAAGAGCATGACTCCTGCTAGGGTAGGACAATTGATCGGGCAGCTGAAGCCAGACGAAACTATCGCGTCGATCATTGAGCGTACCGAGTCAGCGGACGGTAAGACTCTTGAGAACCTACCTGAAAGGTGGAGTAACCTATCTGCGTCCAAGCTTGAGACTAAGTTCTCTCGTATGGAATCAAGGACAGTTACTATTATCGATCAATTGAATGCGGAGATAGAAGATCACCGACAAGATTTCGATGATGCGTTCGAAGGACGTAGTAACATTATCAATAACCCAGAGGCGATGGAGCATTACAACTTCAGTGCAAAGAAGTTTATTGATAGGATCGTCAGTTCACTCGCCCACTCCCAAGGATTGTCAGTAGCTAAGAGTAGTATCGAAGCGACGATCAAGGGGATCGAAGGTCAACTAGAGGATAGGACTGTTACTCGTTACTTAAATAAGTTTAAAGATATCAAGGAGCCAGCGTTGTTACTACAAGCAGTCAGTGCATTAGACATCGACTGGTCTAACGTGACAGCTAAAGAAGCTCTTGACATCGTAAAGAATTATAAGACGAACGCTAATTACACAGCTCTCAAGGGTCAGACACAGACCCAGTCACAGAAGGATGCCTTAGCTGGTTTCGGTTTGATGACTGATGAAGCCAGAGCATTCGCAGTAGCGTATGCAATGTCTCACTCCATAGAGATGAACGTCCTCCGCCTAAGGTTGAGCGAAACGATTGGGAGATTCGATGAGTTAAAGCGTCGGATGAAAGGACTGATCGGGATGAACGAGGAAGAACTTCTTAAGAAAGAAGCTGAACTGATCGAGGAGTTGAAGGAGAAGAGTGTCTTACAAGACCAGATACAATTACAACTGATCGGTTACGAGAAGAGACTTAAGCGTACCGTTGCCTTACAATTACGTAAGAAGAAAAAGATCAAAGACCTTGAGGCTACCCTTGAGCAGATCCAAACTCAGAACCGTCAGTACCGTAAGCAACTAGGAGTAGTCGGCACCTTCCGGGGCGCACCGGGTGAGCATTTCCACAGTTGGAATCCTAAGACAGGAGAGTTCGAGTTCCCTAAGTTTGAGTACTCTGGTAAGAACAGTAAGGCTTACGAGTCTGCGTTCCGTAACAATGAGATATACCTCAAGGATAAGAGTAACGAAGCGAAAGACCCAGTGTTGTATGCAACGGTGGAGAGAACTAATACTCAACTGAAGTATTCTATATTTAAAACAGAAGCCCAGAACGTGAAGATGAGGACAGTGTCCTTCCTTATATCGTCATCGCAAAAGATATTCAGAGCGATAGGGTACAACGAAGGGATCAGGTTATCTAATAAGATGCTTGCTCTCAGTCGTGACATCCTTGTCCACGGTCAGAGGTTCGATGCATTAGCACAGAAGTGGGAGTCTTTAGAGTCTGACTTCCGTAAGGCTGCTGGATTTACCAGCGCACTAGCGTTCAAGCGTGACGTACTCGTCCCGATATATGCATCACTTGAATCAGAGATAGGAATCCTCAGTGAACAGGGTGGTTTGAATCATGGTTATAAGGTTCTTCAAAGCAGGTTGGCTAAGTTAGATACTGGTGGCACAGTCAATGAGGCACAGTTGAAGAAAGCTTTCGACAAGTACTTCATCCAAACAAAGAGTATCTCTCAAGAGTTGAATGCATTACGTGAAGCGACAGGATCAACTATCACTGACCCACGTACACAGGTGGACGCAACTGAATCCTTTAGAGCTGAAGACCCAGCGATCGTAGCGAAGGCAAAGATCAAAGGTAAACTTAAAGATACTAAGCGTGACCTTGAACGACTGGTTGGTCTCGATCTCGGATGGATCACTATGCCTCGTATGATTAAGACAGGTGAGTTGAGTAGAGTAGTTGACTTGATGTTCGCTAACGGGTGGGGTACCCAGTCTACAGTACGTAACGTACCAGACTTATACTGGTGGCAGGAAGTTCGCACCACACCTGACGGTAAAGAAGTAGTGGTTAACACCATCGAAGAGACTTTCGAGAACCCTGACATTACGTTAGAAGAAAAGTTAGAGACAGTGCGAGCAGGATTCAACAAGGTGGACGCGAGTAAGAGTGAAGACTTAGATCTTTATACTTCTTTCTACCTACCAATCATTGAACACCACACCTCCTTGTTCGAGAATGCTACCACTGACGAGGTCAGACAAGCATGGGAACGCTCGGGCGGTGACGTGGTTAACTTCTCTATCATCCTTGCTAACAACGTAAGGGCATCAGATAAGACACAGACCGAACAGGTACACAGATACTTGAACACATTCCTTAATCAGTTCCAGACTTATGCAAAGATAGCTAAGAACAGTAAGGATCAAGCGGACTGGACTGACACGTCGACAAACAATTCTTTCATGGCGGACGCGCGTACCACACGCAACATACCACAAGAGTACGTGACGTACACAGACTTTGACAAAGGTAGTATGTCACGTCACGTAATGAAACTCGTATCGATGCAACACTTCGGTAAGAACTTTGAAACCTTTGATGCGATATACAATTCATTGATCTTGAATATCGAGAAGGATATTGCTGATGCGTCTCGTAAAGGAGACAACCCTCGTGTCGTAGAACTGGGAGAGAAACTCAAGAAGGCGAGGAAGGAACGCAGTAACTACATGAACTGGTACACCAAGTCTGAGACTTCACCTAACCAAGAGGTGAGGTTGTTCAGTGAGGTGATGAGGACAGCAGCGATTGCTATGTTAGCACAGCCTAAGTCTGCAATGAATAATTTAGTATCCCTTACTGACTTCTTTGTTACGTTCAAGGGTGTCAACAATTACTCGTCGTCGGCAGTTAAGTCAGCGATCAGTAACATGGTCAAGTCTCCCTTCTGGTCTTTCTTAGAAACCTTCGGGATTCAACGCACGATCAATAGGGAATCCAAGATCATCATGGATGTGACCGCTAACTTACATAGACAGTCGGTGTCTTTGAAAGAACAGGTAGCAGAACGTGGGTTCGGTGACCAGTCAGAAGATGATACATCTTCGAAGGCGATCAGAACCTTGAGGAAAGCACAGCGTGTGATCAGTCACCCCTTCGGTACCTTCGTAAAGGAAGGCGACCGACAAGAGATTGCTCTCTCCGCTAACATCTTTGATTACAGTGCGCGTGCATCCAATGCTGCGATAGCTGAAGGACAGATGGAAGCATACAACATGATGATTGCTGACCTCCAGTCCATGGATGATGCGATCTCTGTAGACTTTGACAGGTTATCGAAGAAGGATCAGGAAAGACTATTGAAGAAAGCTGGTATCAACGTAGATACTTATCACTACTTGAATAACAGATGGTTTGATATGAGTGGACAGACGATGTCCGATCTCGTGAAGGACGTGCGCACGCGTAGGGAAGCAGGCAAACCTGCGCTTAGTGAACCAATGATCCACAACATGGTGATGATAGCAATGAATGAGGTTGCTATGAACGCTGACGTTAACACCAGACCTAGTGCATTTATGACAGGGATGGGGCCGACAGCGACACTACTCCTTGGGTGGCCTGTTCGTAAGATGAATCAGCTTGGGGCAGCTGCCGTGACAGAGGAAGGCGAGATCCAATACAAGTTGTCGTTAAAGTTTATAGCGAACATGTCTTTCTATAGTAGTATAGGGATCGCGTTCACCCTACTCACTGACATATATGATGAGGAGTTCAGAGGACGTGCATCAAGTCTACGTACAATAGAGGGTACACCTAGCAACATGATGTTAGCTGCGATACAAAGAGCGGCGCGTATTGGATCAGGTGGTCTGGGCTTAGAACTTTTATCACAGACATTGATACATACAGACTCAGGTCTGGGACAAAGAGGTATCAGTGCTGACCGTATCGTTGCAGTTAGTATGCTTAACAATGCAGTCCGAGCGTTAGCTAATGCATGGCAACAAGGCGGTGTCTCTTGGCAAACAGTTGGTGCGCCTTTGACTCAAGCGTTCACTGTAAGTGCTGTCCATTATATGGAGGTAGCTAACCACGTAACAGGTGGAGTACTAGACGGTGCGCCTCTCGTAGGTGATATGTTCGAGTGGCAACGAGCCAACACTGAGCGTGTTACTATCGGTAACATCCTCCGCCGTGAAGGGAACAAACATCAGATTGAATTAAGAAAGATGGGTGCTGGTAGTCCGACCCCGATAGGGATGCACGTACGTAACATGGAGAATGCAATGTACGCTGGTAACCAGAAGGATTTTATCAAACACTATAAGTATGCTATCCAAGCTGCGATCGACGCAGGTGAACCTGACCCAGCTCGTCGTGTGTATAGTGCATGGACTGGTCGTAACCCTGCTACCGTATTCAAGTCACCGACGGAGGGCATGGAGAAAATGCCTATGCTCCTAGCTGACATGAGAGATAGGGATCAGGCGAGGAGAGTGATGAGTGCGATAACAAAGTATCAACAACATACTGCGATTATCAAGCCAGCACGTAAGAGTACATCTGTTGCTTCGTCTGCGAGGAAACGGATGGAAGCATTAGGGTTCAGGCTTGGCTAAGAAAAAGAAGTTACACCCTATGTTTAGCGGTGCGAATAAGCCTCGGTTGTCGAAGTCGAAGAGTGACCCACCAACTCAGCGATGTTCTGCATGTCTACTCCACCTTCATCGAGTCTCGTCACAAAGGCATGTCGCAGGCAGTGAAACGTCCTGTCCTGTATGCCGAACCGTACATTCCATCTCTTGAAATCCTTGAAGAGATTAGCCTTAGTCGATAGGTCATTGTATAATCCTCTCTCCTTCGGGAAGAAGTAGTCACCGTCAGGGTGTGTGACGTTGAGGTCACTGAGTATCTTAGCTACCACACCACCACCCATGTGGTCAGGGTCTAGTGGTAACTCAACACGCTTGTCTCTCTTGTCTGTCCAGACAGTCAGTGTAGTAGGTGGCACCTCGTCCCCCTCATTGAACAGGGGGCTGGAGAAACAATCACGTTCAAGATTACAGATGTCACCGAACCTTAGTCCAGTCCAGTAAGCAATGATCGATGCGTTACGCCAGAACCTGACACGTGGTTTACGTTGTATCTTAGCGAACCCTTTCGCATCGTAGAGGAAGTCAGTGAACCCTATCGTCAGCGTCTTGAACTCATCGGATGAGTACGGCACCTTGACCTTGCGTTCCTTCTGAGCGTGAGTCAAATCTTTCATCCGTACCTTGAGCAGGAGTGCTGGGTTATCTTGTCGATACCCCTTACCCTGACAGAACTTAAAGAATGATTTCATTATGAAGTACTTCATCTTCCGGGTGGCGACACCCGTCTTACCCTGACCATTGATCAGACCATCCATAATCTTTATGTCTAACTTCTTTATGTCCTCGCCCATCAACCCCTCGTTCCTGAAGAAGGGGAGTAACATTCTCTCGTACGTTTCTACCGATGAGTGTTCGCACCCTGTGAAGTACAACCACTCAACCCATTCGTCTACTACTTCTTTAACTTTCATACTCTCCATCCCCACGCTGATGACTGTTGTTGTCTTTCTTTCCACAACTTATATTCTTCTGCGAGAGATGGACTACTCGTGCCAGTGAGTTCTTTGTTCTCTTCTTCACTAACGTAACCCGGAGTGTGTGCATTCTGTATGTTCTCAAAGATACCCACTCGTATCTTCTTGTCACGGAACACCCGAGCTTGCGACTCACTGTCCATACTACTGATGATCTTCTGCACCATCATGTTTGTCTTCTTCAATATGTCATACTCTTGATCCTTCGTGAACACTAGGTCATAGTGCATCCCCTTCTGTGGGTAGAACGATAGTCGGATGATAGTGTTAGGGAAGTATGACTTCCTCTTCCATGCCACCACCGCTGAGTTCTGATCTGCCTCCTTAACTAGGCCGAACTTATCTCTGATCTGCAATCCGTCCTTGACCATATCCCAATGTGCCTCGCGGAATAGGAAATCCCAATCCACAGCACGAGGTGAGCCGAAGGTACGAGAACCCCATGGCCTCCCATACTCTTCGACGAAGTTTAATAGTTCTGCTTTATTCATGTGCCTGCCTTTCTTTGTAAATTAAAAGAGGGTGAGCCAACCAACAACCCACCCCCTCACACGTGTTATGCTATCGAGAGGCGTTGCATCAGTGTCGGCCACTGCTTCTCACATTCCTCTTCAGATAAAGTCTGTCCATCATCTCGGTAATTAATTATATGATTACCGATAACTTCAGAGGCGTCAAGTACTGTACCTTTATTAACTACTCGTTCACCTCTTAGACACAGGGTCGCTGCGTCTGCCTTGTTAGCTACCCTGTCGAACATCACTTCTTCAATGGAGTTCTCGTTCAGTACGCACCACACAGTGACAGGCTTAGGGGAGTTCAATCTCCACACTCTACCCATCGCTTGGTTCTTAGCAGCGTAGCTCCACTCAAGGGAGGAGATAACTAAGTTGTTACAGTTCTCAAAGGAGAATGCTTGAGCCATCTTGATGCCCATGAGCATAACCTTGGTGAGTCCCTGCTTAAATTCTGACGCTGACTTACTGTGCATGTCTGACTTACGGGAGGAATCAATACGAGAGTATGGGACACCAGCTGTCCTAAGCCTATCTTCTATCTCACTAGTTTGTCCCAACCTTGAGGATACCACAACGATCTGTTCCTTACGTTCCATTGCCTCGAGTATCAGTTCGAGTACAGCTACTGTCTTCGGGTTGAAGTTACTGAACTTGTTACCGCCTAGGTTACCGGGGTCAGCACATGCATTCCTTAAGTAAGACTGTTGCACCATTGCCCTAACCAGAGGGTTGGCAGCAGGTACGTTACCCCTGTCAGTGTAGTATCCATACAGTTTCTGTTGCAACTTACCCATCGGTACTCGTACATCCTTGACCTCGCAAGGCATCAGTCTCGGGTTACACTTCTTCTTACTGATGAAGGACAAGGTAGGTTTCAATAACTTAAGTAACCTCGAAGGTGAAGCAATGATCGGGGACGTCTTAACGCAGCGCAGTTTCTTACCTGACTTAGAGTAGTAACCTCGTAACGCTTCCTCAGTATGATCCCTCTCTTGTACCAAGAAGGTGGAAGAGAATCGACCTAACGACTCAGTATCGTAAGGCCATGCTACATTCCTTTTATAATTCTTATACCAATCAGGGACACACAACCACCCCATCAGTGCGAACATATCTGATACGATGTTCGGTATCGGTGTAGCTGACAGCGCAAACCTGTATCGTGCCTGCATCCTAATGAATGTCTGTGTCTTCTTAGCGTGTAGGTTCTGCATCAGATGTGCCTCATCCAGTATGATCATGTCGAACTTCTCATTCAACAGGGTGGACAGGGTTGGGGTAGCGATGCAACGTACGCCGTATCCATTCGATAGACCTACACCCTCGGCGTAGTCGATAGACAGATTGTTCTTAATGTTTATCCCGTAAGAAGCACGGAACTTTATCTCGTCCCAACTGTCAGGTAAGGTCTCCCGTGATTGATTGGTGAACATAGCATCAGGATAGGATACGAAGAACCCTGTAGGGAGGTCGCCGTTCTCGTCCATGAGATCATACATGTCCTCCTTGTTGAAGATATGGTGAACCTTGTGGTGAGGTGCGAATCGTAGTAACTCCTTCTCCCACTGGGCTGGATCATATGTGATCGTGTTGCCATCGGAACCCTTCACTGTACCCTTCGGCGCTATGACCAGTACCCTCTCAGCACCCTTGAGGATAGATAGGGAGATGGCGATGAGCGTCTTGCCGCAGCCTGTCTCCGCAGCTACCAGTCCGAAGTCCTTAGTACCTACCCTAGCGATGAAGTCCTTCTGGCCCGGATAGTAATCGAAGCCTGATAGGATCTCGTGACAGTTGAGGGTATCTAGGTTCTCCTCATACTTGACAGGAAGTACCTTGTTGACTGTGTCTACCTTCGGGCGGCGGAACAAAGTCCATAGTAATTCAGTACCGTGATCCCTTGATGACCCGTTGTTAGGGTGGGCAAGGAAGCGGTGATACTTACGGTCGTCGTCTTGGAAGGAGAGCCACATGTCTATCCCAGTGCGGGTTAACTTATGCTTCTCCATAACCATGACCTTAGATATGTCATCCCATAATGGTTTGTTCCTCGTGAAGTTCTCGGTGAACTTGTACTGTCCTGATGAGAAGGGATACAACTTGCCGGGTGTTATGTTTATCCCTGTCCCCTCCATGTTTTCATCAGCGATTAGACCACCGACGTTACTGATATATGCTTGAAGTTCAAAGTCTGTTGGGTTCATCAGTGGTGTCTCCAATCCTACTGCATCCCTGAGGTTAACCTCAAGTACCTCTTTAACTCCGTCATCAAAGCGTAGCAATGGGTCATCGATGAAGGACTGAACCTTCTTTCTCATGTGTACATCCATCACTGCTTCCTCTGGGTATTGATCACGCAACTTACTCACCTCATTACGGAGGCGGTAGTTCATGGTCTTGAAGTCTTCATCATCAAACTTAACGATGAGTCTTCCGTGTTTCTTGCCGATCTTTATATTTGGTTGTTTCATTTTGGTTGATTTTTATTTGGTTGTTTATATCTGCTGCCATCTCAAGTCTCACCTTGACCTGACGTTCTGCCTCTTCTATTTCTTTCTTTAACTTTGCCTCCCCTCTTGCTTGCATGTCATCCCAGTTACACTGAGATATGACTCGCCACCCCTGAAGTCTAGCGAACACCTTGTAACTCTGACACTCTTCACGAGTACCCTCCCACCTGATGTCACCGTAGTTACTGTTCATCACTCCGACTAGTATGTATCTTAGTTTCATCGGTTACCTCTTTTCTTTTTCTCGGGGGACGGTGTCGCTTCCGGGTACGTCTCTAGGAAGGTTTTGCATGTTGAGTCCTTTCTCACCTGACCAACGCCCAGTATGAGCGCCGAAGTACACGGAGTGTCTTCCTCTGAACGCTCTCTCGATCCTATCCCAAGCAATCATGGACATGACTTCATACCCAGACCGTCGGAGTGACTCATTGAAGTAATCCTGACAAGATTCTTCTGAACCCTGATGAACCATCGAACCGTACCGTGATGTACTTTCATTGGTACACACCAATACATACTTCAACTTCATACGAATCTAAACTTGATCCATTCCCAACACTTCTTCTCCGCCGATATCTTTTGTATCGGGTACCTCGATGTCTTTGATTTCATTACAAGTCCCTCCGTGTATTCACACTTCAATTGTTTGTTCACATCTATAAGTGTATTCCATTTCTCAATGGCGTCACCCTCCCACTCAGGTACTGAGTACACTGAGTTCCTCTCACACCTGAGGTAGTTATCTATCTCTAGTTGTGGGAAGATGGAATCAATCACCGCCTTACGTTCCTCGAAGGGTACGTCAGGGATGACTGCATCTAGTATGATCAATGAGCCACTACCTATATTGTGTCTCCTCTCTAACCCCTCGCAGTCTAACCACTCGAAGGGTGAAGCGAGTTGCAGTAGACCTAATGCATCTACGAACTCTCGCTGTATGGAGAGACGGTTACCTTTACGGTTCCACATCTCTCCGGTCTTTGTGTTGATCAATGTACGCCACCCATTTAACTTAGGAGAACAAGACCAATCACCTATAGGAGGCACGGTTGGTTTGTTCCCTCCGTCAACTGGACGGGCAGGGTATGTTAGGAAGTTCATTCTTTTACGAAGTCGAACGTGTTCTCCAACTCTCCTATCGTTTTACTGTGTGCTTCCCAGTCGTGTTGCTCGATGTCATACTTCTCGAACGCATCCTTCGCACCTACTAGGTCTGAGTATGCACACTTGATCACGGACTCGTTCGCACTACACCCATCAGCGTACCCATTAGCATGACCAATGGTGTTAGCTTGGTTGAGTAGTTCAAGCACCGCCCAGTATGTACCTTCCACTTCCTCGATGAGGTCGCGGTCACCCCATGACTCGTAGTCTTGCAACGCACAGAAGTGATCGCCAAGTACGTACTTAGCTGGTCGCTCCTCCATGTACCCTTTGATCGCCGCCGCATCAGTGTCTCGCACGTCTGGTTCGATGAAGTCAAAGGATAGATACTCTTGCATCGCATGTAGTCGTGCCATCTTATCTAACTTCTCTTCCCATGTCCTGTCGTTGTATTCTTGAACCATCTTCACTAGTCGGTCACCTCTACCTTCAGCGGGTGGTTCAGGTGGTGTGTAGTCACCACGTAATTCATTATCATTTGGTTGTGTCATCTTTGATCCTTTCTTTTTGTTCATCTAATAATACGTGATACATATACTGTTCGACTAGATCCATGAACATCTCACGAGTTGTCTGGGTACTGCCGTCCCATATGTATGAGGTGTCCTCATCCTCCATGTGGTCAGCTAACTTAGCGAAGATGTCCATCTCTTCGATGACTGCCTTCACTCTTTCCCTGTCCCAAGCGGAACATTCAACTTTGTTATCCGTCTCCCTTCCGTCGAGAGAGGTGTAAGTTGTTATTGGTCTGTGTTCAATCATGGTCACCATCCCCTCCGTCCCATGTCCCACCGAACACATGTTTTACTTTTGCATTGTCTAACAACTCATCGATACTCTCGATGGCGTCGACGCTGTTAACACTGAGGTTGTCGTCGTCGAGTGCCTCATCCACTAGTGATCTTATCTTTTCTAGTGTAGTCATACTCTCTCCTTTCTGTTTTCTTTTATTATCTCCATCGCTTTATCCAACCCATCGCTGTAACCTCTCACGTTACCATAACGGTAACAGGCGTAACATGCACATAGGTTTGTTATTACCACCAGCACAACACCCATCATTGCACAACCCTCTCTATCCTAACTGGTATGTTACCACTATCAGTGGTACCATCGTAGTCACGCAGTGTAGCGTATGCTTGAAACGATAGGTCGATGTCGGTTAGGTTGTCGTGTCTGTCAGTGACAATCACTACTACCTGTCGTCCATTCTCCATGTTCACCACCTTCAACCACTCACCTAATGCAAACATCTTAGATGTTGCACAAGTATAGTTCAGTTGACTGAACGGTTGTCTGTTCGCCATCTCCTGACCAATGAGGTTAGGGTGGTAGAACGTAGCGTTCAGGTCAACAGGGTCAGCGATGATCAACTCATCGTTAACGATAGTTGCTTTGACTCTGTCCTCTCCCTTACCTGTGCTGTTAACTAACCATAACCAAAAGCAGGTCACTACGGTGAACGCCATCACTGATACTGATAGTCGTGCCATAGGGAAGTCCTTGACCGCTGTGCCTGTCACGTATTGGTCGTCTTCTTCTCCGTGTTCATTGATACTCATAACTCTAACTCCTTTAGTTCAGGGTTAACAACATGTTCTTGATACACCTCATGCCCATACTTCTTAAGAATACGGACAGTGGAAGGTGTCAACGTCTTGGTGCCTGTGATGTCACATAACATCTCGGCGAAGGGACATGCGGGGTAGTACTTAACACTACCATACACGTCCTTTGCACTTACTACTACTGCTTGGTCTCCTATATCATCACTCATCTCTCAATGCCTCCGACAGTTCGAGTTCTAGTAGTCTCATCTCACACCCTGAGGTGCGATAGAGTTTAGCGAGTATCTCTTTTACTTTATCACTCATCCCCTGCCTTTAGTTTTAGTTTTAATTCTACTTCCCCGTTGATGATACCATCCTCATACTTCTCTTGACTGAAGTTCTCCAATGCTTTCTGTGCATCAGCGCGGTACTCACATATGTAATCCCAGATGTGTTCCCACAATCCTTCTTGCATGTCGTCAGGTATGACGACTGTGATTGGGTATCCAAGTGTAACCCAACCGTCGGCACCACTCACCATATCTATACGAGTGAGACTTTCCATGCTTGTGCATACTTTTTTTATCGCCTCGAACTCTTCGAGTAAGTCCTTAACTTTATTTGCTGTTATTACTTTCATTATTTCAACTCCTTTAGTTCTTTGTTTAAGTTACGGAGATTAGCATTCGCCATCTCCTCGATTGCTATTAGTACTGGCACCCCCAAGAAATCAGGGAGTGTTACTGCGTGTCTCCCCTCTATCGAACACACTGCCCCTATGTCGGAGTGACTAAGGAATGCTTCGAGTGTTTCAATCTGATGTAGTATCTCAGATGCTTTGACTGCTGTTGTCTTGGTCATCCTACCCTCTCATCATTACGGTCATTGGCATGACCTCATTAATCTTTTCGTTCTCTTCAGGTGTGAACAGGGTATGTCTCCTTACATGGAACACATCCTTCAACGCACCGACTGTCTGTTTAACTGTGATCGCATCGTCCGCCCCGAACAGGGTGAGCAACTGAATCAATTGATCGACGAACTCTTGTCGTTGATCGGCGGGTATCGCACTACCTAATATAGATAGGACGAAGTCTTCCTTTAACAACTGATCGTCGTGTCCTTTGATTGATGACTTCAACTGTTCGATACGATCAGCGTTGTCATCATTCATCTGGATAGGGTAGTACCTGTCTTGGAAGATCACCTTCATCTTCCCTGACTTACCGACACACTCAACTGTGGTGTCAGGTCTGTCCTTCCCTTCGTTACTCTTGAATAAGAATGCTCGTGCATCCTCCTTCGTCTTACCCTCGATGACTTTCATCTGTCCTTCGATGGCCTTCGCCTGTTGCTTAAGGTCTAACCATGTGTCTACCCTGTTAGCTAAGTCGCCCGAGTAATCGGTCAACTGAATTGCATTAGCGCCAGCCTTTGATGCTGACTTCTTCTGTTTGATACCACCTAAGTTGATACCAACTGAAGACGTGCCTGTCTGTGTACTCATCTTGATTCCTTTCTGTTTATATATCTGTTTGAATTACATCACCGAATGGTGGAGTAAAAGTATTGTTACGTTGTGTGGTCAGTAACCAAAGGACAGGAAGTCCGGGGTCTTGACCGAAGTCATCGCAGTAACCATCTGTTATATAGATGAACGCTGCCTCGTCCTCTCTGTTGTCACGTACCCAGTTGACAGCAGGAGAGAAACTAGTGCCACCCCCTCCACCATGTCCACCCTTGAATGGTTTGTTACCAATCGATAGGTTCTCCATGTGATGTACCTTGGTGTCACAGTAGAGGACACGTACTGTCGTGTCCACTCCCTCATCCTCGTATGTCTCGAGACATCCTTGTACCTCACTCACTGCCTCAACAAAGTTCATACTACCACTAGTATCAACAGCGACTATGAACTTAGCGATGTCCTCTGACTCTATGACGGGAGAGAAGTAACCGTTACATGCGGCAGTCGGGCTGGGCTTAGACATCCTGTAATCATTACGTGATCTCTCACCCACGAACATAGACAGTATCGATCTCCAATCTTGCCTAGGTTCAAGCAAGTCTTCGACATACTTACGTAACGCTCCGGGTATCTTGCCTGCCTTCTTCGCTGCGTTGGCAGCGTTGATCGCCATGCCTTGCAGTTCTTGCAATGCTTCATCCTTCTGTTCCTCGGTCAACTTCTCGCCGTTGTCGCCCTTCATGTCACGTACCTCACCGATCATGTACTTGCCGTCCTCATCCTTGGTGGTAGGTTCGCCGTCATCTGACTGCCCTTGGTTAGGCGACTTCTCGTCGCCACCCTTACCTCCGTTGCATTCATTGTCTGGTGTACCAAACCCTGACTGAGGCTTAGTCTTCTTGGTGCGAGTGTCACCGAACAAGTCATAGAACACACGCTCTGACTCCCAGTTCTTATACTTCCTATCGCATAACCAATCCCCATCCAAACAAAGGACAGGTTTGCATGTCATTAACATGTTGTTAACAACGTGGTCGATAGCGATGTTCCATTCTTGAGGGTCACGTCTCTGTCTACGTAGGTGGTGACCGAAGAAGATGTGCGCTGCCTCATGTACAATGATAGCAACCACACCCTTACCTCCGAACTTATCGAAGATGTAACAGATGAACGCAGGGTTGTAACCCATGTGCTTACCATCTGTGTATGCTGTCTCAACTGACCAGTCAACAGACCACTGCTTCCCTACCGTAAAGGTAGAGAAGAAGGGTTGATCCATTGCACATCGTTGACGGGCTATCGTAAGATACCCGCCAGCCTTGGACTCGAAGTCCTTCCGTTCTTTATCACTAATCATCTGGTGTGTCCCCCATCTTGAAGTTAACTAACATCTCTTCAAGGCTCTCAGGTGTGACAACTTGAAACTTAAGTTCCGACTTGTCGTCCTTCTTCTTGAATCGATACTGACTCTTGTCGTTCTCATCCCTATAGTTCTCCTCCGATACACAGTGTACTCGGGAAAGGATACCGAGCATAACCTCGGCGTCCTTGACTGACATGATCCACCCTTGACCCCATGAGTACGAGTAGAACATGTGGTTCTCTTTCTTACCTGCCATATCAATCGTCCTCCAGTATCCATTTCTGATTAGCTACTACCCAATTCCTATAGGGTGTAGTATTCTTTAGAGTGTTATCTCTACGTGTTGCATCCATGACTGCGACTACCTCCATCTCATTAGGGAACCGCGCCATGTATGTGAAGAATGCATCCGCTGTCGCCATGGTTGCACGCATCGCTACTGCCCCAGCCATTGCATACTGTAGGTCAGGTCGTTCAGGTACCTCACATCCGTGAGGGTCGCTGTATGCTAACTCAGGTAGATGTGCTATCTCCTTCTTGATCTTACGGAAGGCGACGTACTTGTCACCCATTGCCTGACCTACGGTACCAAGCACCACCTCATACGGACACTCCGAACCTTCGATACTGAAGGCTGACTCCATCTGTTGTAACTTGTCTAAGCTACGAGGGGTACAGAATGGCGAGCCATCCCGAGTTGGTGGTTGGAACAAGGGATCATCCTTGCTATGACAGAAGTTGATGAAGGGAGCCATCGTCTCCTCCCATCCCTCACACTGTGCATGTTCCACTAGGTCAGGCATACTGGGGTCAAGTGTGATACTAGTATAGAACCTGTTACTCATGGTTGATGTGATCGTCTTCGCCCCTGCATTATCTTCCTTACGGTTGGTAGATGCTGCGAACACCACGTGATCTGATACCTGACGCAATCCTATCCTCCGTTCCTCAATCAATTGCATGAATGAGTTCTGGATAGACTGCATACAATGACCGAGGTCATCGATGATAACAAGGGTGGGCTTAGTTGCTTCGAACAACGGTGCCATGTTCGCTAGTGGAACACGGTCAGCCTTCATCTCTTGTCCGTCTGGTGATACCCAGACCCATGTTACACCCGCAACCTCGCCGTGGTCAGCGTACTGTGGGTGTAGAAAGATTACGTCCATCCCTTGAGAGAATGCAATCTGCTTAATGATAGAGGTCTTCCCTATACCGGGAGACCCTGCGGTCAGTACACTCATGCGGTTAGCGAAGAGTACTGCAAGCGTCGACTTGAATTGTCTTGGTTTCATATTTATTTATTGGTTGATCACCTCGAATGAGGCCATGTGTTTATCTGTTATTGTGTGTTGTTCGACACGCACATCTTCTCGTGGTGTGCCGAATAATTTATAGTAAGCTGTGCTTACTGTTGGTTGTAACTCGAAGACATCGCCCTCGTGGATCTTCTTCTTACCTACACAACGTAGGTCTTGTATGCATTTGACCTGTGTCATGCTAGTATTCCTTTCAGTACCTGTTTCATCTCTTTCTTCACAGCCTTCTCCACTATGGTGGTGAAGTCCGGTGACTTACAGTACTCCTTAACGAGACCACGTATGTAGTCCTCGTCAGGCGGTGTGAAGTCGACAGCGTTCAAGGTATGTTGAACCTCTCTCTTTATCAGAGTTTCGATAACCTCTTGTACAGTGGATGGGTTCCCTATCGTATGGAGTGTAGGCTTAGTCTTCTTGATGGTGACAGGCTCATCGATAGGTTCCTCACGTGGTGCCATGTTCGCACGAGACAGGTCATCCTCTCCGTTACGTATGTCCTCGGCGAGTGATGCTTGTTCCTTCTCGTGAGGAGTCAACGGTGCTTCGTCGAGTAGCCCGTCTGATTCATACGCCATGCCGTCGTCCTCTCCCTTGTGGTCGAGTCCTTCTTCGAGTGCTGTCCTCTTGTTGTGTACGATGGCGTCGGCCTTGTCCTTCTCCACTGCGTTGATGGCGGCGTTGGTCTTCTCCCTCTCCACTTCCACCATCCATGTTCGTGCATCCTTGACGTCCCATCCCTCACACTGTGCATGTTCCACTAACTCAGAGACAAGTTCAACCTCTGCATCAGATGGTTTATACAAGTCAGGTCTCGCTTGTTCAGGCGACGTGACGACTGGTTCAGCTGGTTCATTCGCTAAGTGTGCTACCGCTGGTGCGGATGTCACCTCGATGTTAGGCGCATCAGTGTTGTCCTCCTCTTCATTAGCCTCCGCCTCTGCGTCTGCCTCTTCACCGAAGGCGCCGTCTTCTTCACCATCGAAGTAGTCAACGTCACCAGACAATACCTTTTCTTTCCAGTACCTGTACCAGTTATCCTTTTGTTGGGCAGTGTACAGTGTCGTTGCGTTCAACGCTGACAGTGTAGTGATTGCTGTGTTCGCACCATCGAATGCCTTAGCAAGGTGATGTGATATAGTATCGGATGTGAATCCGTCCGTCGTTGAGATAGCCTTCACTAACTCTTGCAACGAAGGTGGTACCTTCATTGCGGTCATTGCATTTTGTGTTGCACTCATTTTGTTTATCCGAATTGCGCAAACAGATCATCGTCACTGTTCGCTGGTTGTGTTGGTGTTGGGATGACCACGTTATGTTTTACTTTATGGCGACGTACCTTACGTCCATCAAGCAGTACAATGACTGCCTCCTTATTTATCTTAACAACAGGCGCAGTCAACCTGCCCTGATGTGTATCAAACGATGCTGTCTTACTCATCTTTGCCTTTCTTTTTAGTGGTTGGTTTAATACTGGAGACGATAGGAAACTTCCTAGGATCTAGTCTCTTCTTAGGGTTCTCCACAGGTCGGTCATGTGATGACCGTGGTTTACTTCTCATTGCCTGTCCTTTCTATTAGTCTATCAAAGATTGTCTTTTCATCAGATTTTTGACGTCCTGGATAACCTGGTATCTCTCCTGCCATCTCAGCCTTATCAATAATCTGCATCAATTTATCTCTGCCTTTATAATGTCCACACAGAGCATCCCACTTATGCCAGTATTGCTCAGGTAGATTCATTCGTGTTGTTATTGTTTTTGTATTTTCACTCATAGTAACTCCTTTTAGTATCTCGTCGAACGAGATTGGTTTGTAGTTGAGTCGATGTGCATCGACGTTGAAATATCTGTCGTCAGGTACACACGGACTAGTGTACACTACCTTCGTCACGTCCTTGCTGTGGACATGAGCATGTATATTCAACGGGTACCTGTCGCCGAGGCAATCGGGGTGAACTGGTATGTGTGTAAGGATAGTTCCTTTGTATGTCACGCACCCGCTGACCTGTATGCCTGCGTCGATTAACTTAGGCACGTCTTGATACCTGTCATGGTTACCTAGTACAACATGTGTCACGCAACGTAGTGTTGAGAGACGAGAGATGAAATCTCTAGTCATGTTCTCCATAGTGAGGTCGCCGAGTATGAATAACTTATCCCTCTTAGTCAGTGCATCCACACCGTCCCAGAATGACTCGTCATGAAACCCGACGTCCATCTTACGCAGGCCAGTGATAAGGTTGTAGTGTCCAACATGTGGACATCCTATGAAGTAGACGCTCATGACTCACCTCCTACCCAGTCATTGACGACGTCGATGTTAGGTATGTCTGAAGTGTGCCATGCAAACGTGACGTGTCCTGTCTCGTCGTTGAGGACAGAGAACAATTGCTTAACCTCTTCCAGTGTGTGCCAGTCACAGAACAGGGTGCGTATGCTCTCGTCCCTCACATGCCACTGATCACAGAGATACGCATGTATCTTGTCGTCGGTAGTCACTGCTCTGTTGCGCCACCAACTGAGGACACGAGAGATGCGTCCCTTAAGGTGTGTTGGGTAGTGCAACGAGTAACCTAAGGCGAAGTATCCTCCTGCCTTGTACTTGTCTATGTCGTGTACGCTCACGCTTCCACCTCCTGATCTAGTCCCACCATCTCGTAGGTTTCTTTGTCGATGAAGAGGAAGCGATGCTTACGTCCCCACTCATACATACCCTTGTCAAAGATACGTTCGACTGCTGGGTCGATCATGAGTGCCATCCTCCCTGTCCTGTCAGGGTTGGGTATGCGTTGGACGACGTTACCTTTGCGGTCTGTCTGTTCATGCATAGGAATCTTCCCATCTTTAGGTGGGTTGATCTCTATCAGCCAGATACCTTTCTTCATGTGTGATTCACAAGAGGAACAAGGCATCATGTCAACGATACCTATCTCTTTAGGTAGTGAGTCCTTCATGCGTCTATCTAACATGACACCACTGTGTTCTCCGCAGTAGAAGCAGGTTGTTAACCCGACGTGTGATTTGTCGTTCATACTAGTTCCTTTAGTTTAGAATTGCTCCTGCTCCGGGAACTTCTCGAATGCGCTTTCCATATA
>CEPX01057754.1_pt1 | contig 21562 bp, 26 predicted proteins | sample 361361 | NCBI WGS metagenome assembly CEPX01 (sample SAMEA2619974, study PRJEB7988) | marine metagenome | biome: marine biome (ENVO:00000447); feature: mesopelagic zone (ENVO:00000213) & marine oxygen minimum zone (ENVO:01000065); material: "saline water (ENVO:00002010), including plankton...
AATTTTTTTAGCTAAAATAGCTCCCGCTTACTTAACAATGCAGTGTTCACACATGCTTTTGAAGTTTCTCTTCAAAATCTTCTGCACTCATGCTTCCCATAAATTGGTCAACAACCTCGCCATCTTTTAGAACAATAAAATTAGGAATCGAACTAACTTCATACTTTTGAGCTATATCTCCGCTATCTTCAATATTAACCTTCCCAATCTTTATTTTACCTTTAAATTTCTCAGAAAGTTCATCTAAGATTGGAGACATCATCACACACGGCATACACCAATCAGCAAAGAAATCAATTAATACAGTTCCCTCTTTAATGAACTCATCAAACCCACCATTAGTCAATTCTTCTACCATTTTATTACTTTAGAAATATATATTTAATTTATAAATATATTGATGCAATTATTGATTAGGGTAATCCTCAATTTCTTGATTAATCACAAAAAACTCTATTCCTGCCCGTTCAAATAATTCTTCTGATTCTTTTCCTCTGTGGTACCCCTTTTCACATATAATCTTTTTTATTCCAGCATTAATTATCATTTTAGCACAAGCAGAACAAGGAGTCATTTTACAATAAAGAGTTCCCCCATCAACAGAGATACCTAATTTAGCGGCTTGACAGATGGCGTTCTGCTCAGCATGAGCAGTTCTAACACAATGCCAAGATTCAGTATGATCTTCATGAATGGTTTTTTTCATTTGGTGTCCAACATCATCACAATGGGGTATTCCAAGAGGGGAACCAACATACCCCGTAACTAAAATCTGCTTGTTTCTAGCAATTAAACAACCGCTTCTTCCTCTATCACATGTCCCCCTAGAACCAACTTGTTCCACAATACCCATAAAATACTCATCCCAATTAGGTCTTTGATGATTTATTGTTTTTTCCCTAGAAATCTCTTTAAGTTTATGCCCAACTTCTTTGTGTAGATTGTCAATGGTAGAATTATTATTAAAGATAAAATCTGCTAATTCCATACACTTTGAAATATTTTGCTCATTTGGATTATTAGAAATCATTTCTTCTTTCTCGTTTTTAACAAATTCATCAAAAGAGATGTTATCTGTTACACTTCTTCTAACTATTATTCTAGAATATCTTAATTTTACATCCGCATCAATAGCAAATAAGATAAACTTTCCTTTTTTTCTTAGGGCGGCAATCTCCCCAGGAGCCCTTAAACTTTCAATTACACAATTTGTGCCTTCAAGGTTGGCCCGATCGTATAATTTTTCAACAATATAGCTTGGAGAGTTTTGTTCCCTCAACCGATTTGCAATAAGGACCAAATTCTCACGATTGGCTTCAAGACCCATTTTCCCTAACTCTTCTGTAAGAAATTCTCTAACAGAATAATGCTTAAATCCCTCTTTTTTTAGGTATTCTGCAATTGTTCCCTTTCCAGCACCGAGTGTACCCGTAATTCCAACTATCATCTCACCAATAACACAATTTCCCTTATAATTATTATTAAACTCTAATCTCCACTTCATCAAAGCTATTCTTCATACTCTTTCTCAAGCTTTTTAGATAACAATCAGATGTGTCCTTTTTTAACTTAAAACTCTTATCAACAAATTTCCCATAATTCTTAAACCCTTGAAAAACAAATTTTTTTGGTTTTGGGCAGATAGATAATAACCAGTTAAACATACTCCTTATCTCTTCTTGAGTATGAATTCCTTCAATAACTGTCGTTCTAAATTCATAATTCTCCAACCCAGAGATTAATTTTATACTCTCTTCAAGCTTATCTATATCCACGCTGTAATTAACAAGCTCAGAATATTTCTCAGGAGTTATTTTGATATCCATCGCAACATAATCAATAAGCCCGGAATCTATTAAATCTTTCAATCTCTCGGGAAAACTTCCATTAGTATCTAATTTTATCTTATACCCCATATCTTTGATCTTTCTTAAAAAATCCTTCTCTATATTAAGGAGGGGTTCTCCACCTGTTATACACACTCCTTCTAATTGCCCTCTCCTTTTCAATAAAAACTCTAAGACGCTCTCTTGAGAGATCTCATTTTTATTCTCTCCAAGAACCAATTCAGGATTGTGGCAGAATCCACATCTAAAATTACACCCAAAGAGAAACAGCGTGCACGCTATTTGTCCTGGGTAATCTATCAAAGTTGTTTTTTGAATCCCACAAATTTTCATTCTTCTACACAGAACATTTGTCTATCATTAACTTCTTCCTGCTTTCCCTCATTCATCTGAGCAATTGGTCTTATGTATCCAACCACTCTCGTATATCTTTCTGTCTTTGTTCTTTTCATTTTCTTCATATTAACCTCCTTTATTTTCTATTTCTGAAAGTCTAACCTCTTGTGAGTATCCTATTTCTTGATCACATTTTGGACAATATTCCCAATCTCCAACCAAGTATCCATGATTTGGGCACACAGAAAACGTTGGAGTTATTGTAAAGTAAGGCAAACTAAAAGATTCGGATATTTTTTTTACAATTTTTTTTACCGAGTCGGAGTTTAACCTTTCCCCAACAAAAACATGGAAAACCGTCCCCCCAGTATATTTAGTTTGTAATGGATCCTGCAACTCAAGGGCTTCAAAAATGTCCTCAGTAAAATTAACTGGCAGTTGGGTTGAATTTGTATAATATGGTTTAGCCCCACTTTTTTTAAATGCTTCTTCATTAGCAACAACAATTTTTCCAAATCTCTTTTTGTCAGTTCTCGCAAACCTATAACCTGTCCCTTCACCAGGAGTTGCTTCCAGATTATATATATTTCCTGTTTCTTCCTGGTACTCTTCAAGTTTTTCTCTCATAAAGTCTAAGATTTCTTCAGTAAACTCCTTTCCTTTATGGGTCGTTATATCCTCTCCAGGCATAAAGTTAATTACTGCCTCATTCATACCTAGAAGCCCGATAGTCGAGAAATGATTTTTCCAATATGCCCCAAATCTCTTATGAACATTCTTCAAATAAAATCTAGAGTAAGGATATAACCCTTGTTCACTTAATTTTTCAATATCCCTTCTCTTTATCTCTAAGCTTTCTTTTGCCAAATCCATTAGTTCTTCAACCTTTCTCAAGAAATCTGCTTTATTTATAGCTGTAAATCCAATCCTTGGCATATTTAATGTAACAACTCCAATTGAACCAGTTAAAGGGTTAGCACCAAATAATGCTCCTCCCCTTTTTCTTAATTCTTTTTGGTCTAATCTTAATCTGCAACACATACTTCTTGCATCCTCTGGCTTCATATCAGAATTAATAAAATTAGAAAAATAAGGAATGCCGTATTTTGCAGTCATTTCCCAAATGGAATCATATACTGGATTATCCCAATCAAAATCTTTTGTTATATTGTAGGTTGGGATTGGAAATGTAAAAACCCTTCCTTCAGCATCTCCTTCAACCATTGTTTCCGCAAATGCCCTATTTAACATATCAATCTCCTCTTGGAATTCTTTGTAGGTTTCCTTTTGAGGAACCCCCCCAATTATGACTGGCTCATCCTTCATATATTTTGGAACTTTCAAGTCCATTGTTAAATTTGTAAAAGGGGTCTGAAAACCTACCCTTGTTGGAACGGCTAAATTAAACAAAAATTCTTGCATAGCCTGTTTAATTTCTCTATAATTAAGATTATCATACCTGATAAATGGGGCTAAAAGTGTATCAAAATTTGAAAAGGCTTGTGCACCAGCAGTTTCTCCTTGTAGAGTATAAAAGAAATTAACCATTTGCCCCAATGCAGCCCTAAAATGTTTTGGTGGTTTAGAAGCAACTTTCCCTCTAACTCCTCTGAATCCAGTTATAAGTAAGTCCTTTAAGTCCCACCCGACACAATAGGCTCCAAGGGTGCCAAGGTCATGAATGTGAATATCTCCATTCTCATGGGCACATCTTATGGATTCGGGGTAGATTCTTCTCATCCAATAGTTCGTGATTATTTTTGTAGAAATGTAGTTATTTAATCCTTGTAAAGAAAAACCCATATTTGAATTCTCTTTCACCATCCAATCATTAAGCCCTATATAATCATCTACAGCCTCTATAGTATCAAACAACCCCTTAACATTTCTCAATTCTTCATGACTTTTCCTATATAAGATATAGGCTTTTGCAACTTTTGCATGGCCTTCCTCAATCAGAACTTTCTCAACAAGATCCTGTAGATCCTCGACCTCTGGAACTTCTAGCTTTCTATATTTTTCCCCAATAATCTTCATAACTAAATAAGAAATCTCTTCAGCCCTTTTCCTATCACGACCTCCAACCGCTTTCACAGCATTCCAGATAGCTTCAGTTATCTTGCCCTCATTGAAGGGGACAACACTCCCATCCCTTTTTCTTATTTTATTAATCATTTTTACCATTCAAGTGAAGCTGAAGTCTGATATTCAGTAACTCTAGTTTCAAAGAAGTTTTTCTCTTTATTAAGATCTGTAGATTGAGACATCCATGGAAAAGGATTCTCAGTATTGAAAACCTTATTCAATCCAATTTTTTCCAATCTCCTATCCGCAATATATTCAACATACTCAGAAAATTGATGGGCATTAATACCAAGCAATCCCCTGGGACAAGCGTCATTCGCATAATTTTTTTCCAATCCAACAGATTTCTTTATTAGTTCAACAAGCTCTTTCTTAAATTCCTCAGTCCAAACTCCAGGATTTTCTTGTTTAATAGTATTTATCAAATCACAACCAAAATCAAGATGAATACTCTCATCCCTCATGATGAACTCAAATTGTTCCCCAATTCCCACCATCTTATTTTGCCTTTTTAGAGCAAGCATCATAGCAAACCCAGCATAAAAGAAAATACCTTCCATAATAACATAATACCCTACCAGATCGTGCATGAACTTCTGCATATCTTCTTTAGAATTTATTTCAAAAGTTGGATCAAATATGCTCTTAGTTAAATTAACCACAAAACTATCTTTTTCATCAATGCTTGGAATAGTCTTATACATATTGAATATCTCTTCCGGATCTAATCCTAAAGAATCACAACAATAAATGAATGTGTCAGTATGTACTGCTTCCTCATAAGCTTGTCTTAACATATACTGCCTAGCCTCAGGATTTGTTACATGTCTGTATATTGCCAAAACAATATTGTTAGCAGTAAGAGATTCTGCTGTAGAAAAGAACCCTAAATTCCAAAAAATCAGTCTTTTCTCATCTTCACTTAATACATCAGAAGATTTCCATTGCTCTATATCCTTCTGCATAGAAACTTCTTCAGGAACCCAGTTATTGGCCACACCATTCTTATAATGCTCCCTTGCCCATAAATAAGTCATAGGTAAGATCTTATTAGGATCCGTAGTAGCATTATTGATTATCCCTTTTTTCTGTTCAACAGGTTGAGGTGCCTGTTGTACTTCTCCCCCAGGCAAATCTCCCCCAATATTCATATTAAATTTATCATCCATTTTAAACTCCATAATTAGTAGTTAATCGAAGATTGTTTCCTTTTGGGAGTCTATCATAAAGTTCATTAACAAGTCTGCAACAAACATCTCTCAATAATCCCGGAACCCTATACTCAGAAACCACATCCCCTCCTCTAACTTCTGTCACAATTGTCTTATCCTCTGCTTCAAACAAACTTGTACCTAAAACAGCCCTTCCATTCCCATCCACCTCAACTATGTGTGCATTTTTTATCATCATTAATTACTCTTGATTTATCTTTAAATCTTTTATTGTAACAGCAAATATACTAATCATTGACACGCCTCACACTCAGGATCCATTATACTACAAAGTTTTGGCCCAGTAGTTTGTGTTCCAACGATCTCTACCTTAATTTCCTCATTCTCAACTTCCTTATACTCTCTCTTTTGCGTAGATCCGAATTTAGCCGCATCAAGAGTCGACTTCTCAATTTGAGTTGCTCCAAGACTTCTCAAATAATAAGTTGTCTTAAGTCCTCTTTTCCAAGCGTGCATATAAATTTCATGCAATCTCTTTCCAGAAACCCCCTGGAAAAATACATTATGGCTTTGAGACTGATCGACCCATCTTCCTCTAGCGGCAGTCATATCAATACAATGCTTAGGGTCAATTTCAAATGCCTCTTTATGCCTATCCTTAATCTCTTGAGGGATAGAAGAGATCTTTTGCAGATTTCCATCATAATACTTAAGTTGCTCCAACATCTCTTGATTCCACAATCCCTCCTTCTTTAAATCATTAACTAAATACTCATTAACTATAGTAAATTCTCCAAACATATTTGCCTTAACATAAATATTCTTGTAAATTGGTTCTATGCAAGGAAAACACCCAGCAACATTAGAAATTGTAGCGGTAGGCGCAATCGCCATAACATTAGAATTTCTCATACCATGTTCTTTAACATGATCCTTAACCTTACCCCAATCCAATCTAACTTCCCTAGAAACCCCTGTATCCATGCCCCTATCCTTTTCTAATAAGTCAATTGTATCATTGGGGAATATGCCTCTATCCCATTTAGACTCTTTGTAACTTGGGTACATTCCTTTTTCTTTAGCCAATTCAGAAGAAGTTAAGATCGCGAAGTAAGAGATAACTTCTTGACTTTTATCAGAAAATTCAATCGCTGCAGGACTATCATAATTTATGTTAAGTTTAAACATAGCATCTTGCAATCCCATAACTCCGAGTCCAATTGGTCTATGAAGCATGTTTGAGTTCTTTCCCTCAATGGTAGGATAGAAATTCAAATCAACCACATTATCCAACATTCTAACAGCAGATTTAAGGGTTTTAGCAACCAATCCAACATCAAACTTCCCATCAACTACATGTTCAGACAAGTTTATTGAACCCAAATTACAAACTGCAGTCTCTTTTTCGTTAGTATTAAGAGTTATTTCAGTACAAAGGTTGCTACTATGCACAACTCCAACATGGTCTTGAGGGGACCTTATATTGCAAACATCCTTAAAAGTAATCCAAGGATGCCCAGTTTCAAATAACATACTCAACATCTTTTTCCAGAGTTTCAAAGCAGACACAGTCTTGTGTCTATGAATTTTCCCTTTTTTAGCCATATCTTCATATTCAAGATACTTCTTATCAAATTCGGATCCATAAAGGTCATGTAAATCAGGAACCACATCAGGAGAGAACAAAGTCCAAGTCTCATCACTCTCAACTCTTTTCATAAAGAGATCCGGAATCCAATTGGCAGTATTCAACTCATGAGTTCTTCTTCTCTCATCTCCAGTATTCTTTCTTAAGTCTAAAAAGTCTTCAACATCTAAATGCCAGGTTTCTAGATAAGCACACGTCCCACTTCTCCTCTTACCTGTTCTAGCAACCCCACAAATTATATCATTAGATATCTTCATGAAAGGAACAACCCCTTGGCTTTGATTTTGAGTTTTCTTTATTATAGCTCCAGTGGAACGTAGATATGTCCAATCGTTTGCTATTCCTCCAGCCCACTTAGACATCTGCGCATTATCTCCCATACACTTGAAAATATGGTGTAAATCATCTTCAATAGTTGTTAGATAGCAAGAACTTAATTGAGGATGGACAGTTCCGGAGTTAAATAAAGTGGGGGTAGATGAAACAAATTTCAATGAAGAGAGGACATCATAAAATTCAATCGCTCTTTCATCCTTCTCTTGTTCATTAATAGCAAGCCCCATAGCAATTCTCATCCAGCAGGCCTGAGGAGTTTCTATAATCCTCTTTTGATCAATTCTCAATAGATATCTCTCATTAAGAGTTTGAATTCCCATATATTTCAATAAATTATCTCTCTCAAGTTTGAGGGCTCCAGAAAGTTTCTCCAAATCAAAATCCATCAATCTTTTATCTAAAAGCTCCTCTCTAATTCCTTCATGTATCCCTTCAACAAACGATTGCCTATATTGTCCATCAAAAGTCTCAACATTAAGGTCAGGAAGGACTTCATTGTAAATCTTATCTAAAAATAAACGTGCAGAAACAAAATTATAAGCAGGATCTTTCTCTATAAATGGGACCGCGGACAGAACCAAAACTTTCTCAATATCTTTCGTAGTAATCCCCTCGTAAATGTTTTTCAACACCTCATTTGTAACTAAATCAACAGAGATATCTGCTTCAAACCCTTTACTCGCTTTAATAATTGCTTCACGAACTTTGTTGACCTCAAAAAGCTCTTTTTTATCTCCTTTGTCAACAGTGATCTTCCCATGACGCGCTTTTTCAACAGTTTCTTCTTTTTTCTTCTCTCTTATTTTTTGTCTCTCTGACCTATACAAAATATATCTCTTAGCAACCCCATAAAATCCATTCTTCAATAAATGTTTCTCAACAATGTCTTGTATGTTTTCAACATTTGGACTAAAATCTCTAAATCTTTCTTCAACTTCTAAATTAACTCCAATAACTAGTCTCTCTATCTGACCCTCACTAATAGTCTCTTCCGCCCCACTTGCTTTAATTGCCTTCCCAAGAGCAATTCTAATCTTATTAGGATTATAGTCCATGGTCTCACCAGTTCTTTTTATAACCATTAACTCGCTTTCCATTATAATTTCTTGATCTCCTGTTTAAAATCCTTGATATCTTGAAAATCTTTATAGACCGAAGCAAATCTTATGTATGCCACATTGTCCAATCTTTTTATCTTTTTTATAATTAATTCTCCTATAACAGAACTGTTGATTTCCCTCTTTCCCTTTTTTCTTAACTGATCCTCAATTTCACCAATCATTTTATCTATATCATCTTGAGAAACAGAGCGCTTTTCAAAGGCCCTATTAACCCCGACTTTTAGCTTTTCAATGTCAAATCTTTCTCTAGACCCATCTTTTTTCACTACCCAGAGTTCTCCTTTGTCTATTTTCTCATAGGTTGTGAATCTTTTTCCACACTTCAGACACTCTCGCCTCCTTCTTATCCCATCAGGAGAGTTCCTCTTGTCTGTAACTTTGCTAGTTTGATTCGAACAATACGGGCAATCCATCTTTTTACAGGACATACAACCTCTTGTATACCTCATGCACCTTAATCCCCATAAGTTGTATAGCCGAAGGTACAAAACGCAAATAGTATTTAAATGTTTAGAACCACTAGAAAGTGAGATTGATGGATTTTGATTCACTCCCCAGTTCTCATAAATGTTTAAATAAAACTCTAGATTATTTCTTACATGCAAGGGCAAAAAACCATTCCTTGGGAGGAAGTTAAGGGAAAGGCCAAATTGCTGAGCGAAAAAGAGAGAGCATATATTCTGGACAAGATCTCAAATGCCTCTTTTTACAGAGATCAGTTTGGGGAGATCAACTCCATTGAAGAAAGAGAGTTGATAATCTCAATATTTGGGAAGATTCAAGAGGAAGAATGAGATTTCAGGAGAAGATTTCTCAATTATAACCTTTTTCTTACTGATCCCAGAGTATTAGGAAACTTCTTTTTTTACTATCTCCGAAATGGACATGGTCTTTTTCCTTTCTAACAAACTCAAGCTTACTAATGAGGTCATCCACTTTTTTATCATCTACACAAATTTCTATGATCTCTGAGTCATCTATATTAGAATCAAAGCAATAACCAATTTTATCAAATCTCTCTTTTATCTCCCGCAATTCATCTTCTCCAATTATTTGCTGAGCTAAAGGATAAAGAATTTGATCCTCCTTCTTCATATGCTCCCTTATTTTTCTTATCAAGTATTTTCCTTCAAACAAGAGTAAAGACTTAATTAATTCAATATTGCCATCATCTATAACTTCCTTCAAAACCTCTTTTGCTTTATTCATCTCTGCATGCTCAGCTTCAACCATCATTACAAGAGCTTCATATCCTTTTTCATTGAAAATTTTGAACAAAACTTCTTCTTCTTTTCTTTGGTGAGCTTCTGCATTATAGATGAGGTTAAAGATTTCCTTTAATCTTTTTAAATCAAAATTTTCTGGGAGTTGATTTATAACTGCCTCAAACTCATTTAATCTTCCCAAAATCATTTCATGTTCCTTTTTTAGTAGTCTATGTGGCATACAATATAAAGGAATCCAAAATATTTATATTTTATTATACTAGTAATCTCGTTAGATTTATATACAAAGGATGTTATTAAAATTATAAGATGGTAGACAAAAAAGATGATTTTGATGTAATTATGATTGGGGGAGGAGGGGTTGGTTTGGCTGCAGCAATGTATGCAGCAAGATTAGGATTAAAGAACCTAGTTCTAGGATTTTCCCATGGATCTGAACTTCCAGTTGGAGGAGTAATAACAACTACAGATATTGTTGAAAACTATCCGGGATTCATAAAGGAGACTGGAATGGGAATTGCTAAAAAACTTGAAGATCATGCTAGAAGCTACAAGGAAGCCACAATAAAGGAAGAAAAAGCAGAGAAAATAAACAAAAAGTCAAATTGCTTCGAGGTGGAGACTAAGAAAGGAACCTACTCTTGCAAATCAATAATCTTCTGCACAGGAACCAAATGGAGAAAGTTAGAAGTTCCAGGGTCTGAAGAATTTGAAAGGAAAGGAGTTAATTATTGTGCCTTATGTGATGCCCCTTTGTACAAAAATAAAATAGTTGGTTTAGTTGGAGGATCAGACTCTGCAGCCAAAGATGCACTAGTCTTATCAGAACATGCAAAGAAAGTTTACATAATCTACAGAGGGGAACAAATACATCCAGAGCCAATCAACTTAGAAAGAATAAAACAAAGAAAGAACATAGAAATAATTAACAATACAAATATTGCAGAAATAAAAGGGGACAAATTTGTAACAAGCGCAACTCTTGACAAACCGTACAAAGGAAGCAAGGAATTTAAGTTAGATGCAGTATTTGTTGCAATAGGGCATATAATCCTTTCAGACTTAGCAAAAGAAATAGGAGTCAAGACAAATAAGAAAGGAGAAATAATAATCGACCATGCAACTTCTGAAACAAATATCAAAGGAGTGTTTGCAGCAGGAGATGTAACAGATAAACCATTCAAGCAATTGATTACTGGGGTTGCTGAAGGTTGTACGGCAGCATATTCAGCTTTTGAATATATTTCAAAGAGTAAAGTTGAATGCTAACAAAATGCAAATGTTTTTAGATTCCGCCAACATACAAGAAATTAAGGAAACATTATATCTAATAGACAGAGTCACAACAAATCCAAGTTTAATAAAAAAAAGCTGTTGACAAATAAAAGAAATGAAAAAACCGGTGAAAAAACCAACTAAAAAAGGAAAGAAAGTTTTAATAGATCTAAAGGAAGTATTCAAACACTATCATCTTGGAGAATCAACTGTTAAAGCAGTTGATGGAATAGATCTTAAGATAAGTGAAGGAGAGTTTGTTTCTATAATGGGGCCTTCCGGAAGTGGGAAGAGTACAAGTATGAACTTAATAGGAAGCTTAGATGTTCCCACAAAGGGAAATGTTTTCTTAGATGGAGAAAACATAGAGCATTTAGAAGAATCAGACCTTGCCCAATTGAGAGGAAGGAAGATAGGGTTCATCTTCCAGCAATTTAATTTAATTCCTAATCTAACAGCAAAAGAGAATGTTATGCTTCCAATGGTCTTCCAAGGACATGAAAAGTATGAAAGAGAAGAAAGAGCAGAAGAGTTAATGGAAAAAGTTGGTTTACAGGAAAGGATGGATCATTATCCAACACAACTTTCTGGAGGAGAACAACAAAGGGTTGCAATTGCCAGAGCACTTGCAAATGACCCAGAAGTAATTCTCGCTGATGAACCAACAGGAAATTTAGATACAAAAACAGGACACATGGTTATGGAATTTCTTAATAAGTTGAACAGAGAAGGAAAAACAGTAATTATGATCACGCATGAGCCAGAACTAGCAGAAGAACATTCAGAAAAAATATTCTGGTTAAAGGATGGTAAGATAGAAAAAGCTACTAAAGGAAAGCTAAAGAGAAGGAGATAAAATGAATGAGTATCTTACTTTCGCTTTTAGAAATCTAAGAAGAAGAGGGATAAGAAGCTGGCTAACACTTCTAGGAGTATTTATTGGAATCGCAGCAGTTGTCTCTCTAATCATGTTAGGAAATGGACTAAGAGTTGCCGCCTCAGCACAATTTGGAGTGAGTTCTACCCAAGTAATAAGCGTACAAGCAGGGGGATTAAATGCTTTTGGGCCTCCAGGTAGTGGAGTAGTAAATCCATTACAAAGAGAAGATGCGGAGGCTATAGAAAGACTTCCAGGGGTGGAATTTGCTGTTCCAAGAAATATAGAAACAGTTAAGGCAGAATTCAATGATTTTCAAATAATTGGGAATTCAATTTCCCTCCCAGCAGGAGAGGAAAGGGAGTTTGTTTATGAAATATTAGAATTAGAAATGGAAGAAGGAGATTTAATGGCAAAAAGAGAGCAAGGAAAAGTTCTACTAGGAAATGATTTTTCACACAAAGATAAAAGCGGATTCGAAAGAGCTGTAGAATCTGGTGATAAATTAGAAATAAATAACAAAACATTCAGAGTGAAAGGGATTTTCAAGAAGAAAGGAAGTTTCATCTTTGATAGTATGATTTTAATAGATGATGATGAACTTAACGATCTTATAGGTTACGGGGATGATGTAGACGTAATTGGAGTAAAAGTAAAAGATAGAGACTCAATAGAGGTTGTTAAGGAAGATATAGAAGAATTAATGAGGGATAGAAGAGATGTAAAAAGAGGAGAGGAAGATTTTGAGGTCTCGACCCCACAGGCAGCACTAGAAACAATAGACCAAGTACTTCTAGGAGTGCAAATATTTGTAGTATTAATAGCATTAATCTCTATAGCAGTTGGAAGTATTGGAATAGTAAACACAATGACTACTTCTGTCCTAGAAAGAAGAAACGAAATAGGAATAATGAAAGCAATTGGAGCAAAAAATTCAGACATTTTTCTTCAATTCTTTTTTGAAGCAGGTTTGCTAGGATTAATAGGAGGAATTATAGGGATAATCTTCGGATTAGGATTAGGACTTTTAGGAATGAATGCAATAAATAACTTCATAGGTTCAACAACAAAACCACAAATAGATTTCTTCCTGATATTTTTTTCATTATTGGGAAGTTTCCTTGTTGGTTCAATTTCAGGAGTTCTTCCAGCAATGAAAGCAGCTAGACAGAATCCAGTGGAGGCTTTGAGGGGATAAAATGAAACCAGATGGAATAAAACAAGATAAAATACAAGCAATTATCTATAAGAAAGAGGGAGAGGATTACAAATTTCTTCTTTTAAGAAGGATTCCATCAAGAGGAGGATTTTGGCAATCAATCACAGGAAGATGTGAAGATGGAGAAACCCATTTGGAAGCCGCAAAAAGAGAAATAAAAGAAGAGATAGATGTTGATAATTTAAAGGAGATCTTGGAGGATGTTTACTCTTTTTATCTGGAAGAAGATCCTAGTAAAAAAGAGATTGCTTTTGGCTTCGAAGTAGAATCTGACACAGAGGTTAACTTAGATATCTGCCCTGAGCATGATGAAGCTATATGGTGCACTTTTGACGAGGCATTGAAGTTACTAAAATGGCCCCAAAATAAAGAGGCTCTTAGAAAGTTAATGGGGAGGTTAAAATGAAAATAGAAAAATTAATGAAGAAATATGGGGCTCCTGGAGCAAGCATAGCATTGGTCCAAAATTATAAGTTACAAAGATTGGAAACTTACGGATATGCGGATAAAGAGGACAAAAAGAAAGTCACCAAAAATACTCTTTTTCAAGCAGCTTCCCTTAGCAAACCTATAACTGCTTTATTAGTTTTAAAACTTGTTGAGAAAAAGACACTCAATTTAAATAAAGATGTTAACCATTATCTTAAAGACTGGAAAGTAAGAGATAAAAAAGGTAAGGAAAAAAAGATAACTCTCAAACAAATATTAAGTCACACGGCAGGATTGAGTTGTTCTGGTTTTCCAGGATACAATCAAGGGAAGAAAATCCCAAATATATTACAAGTTCTAGAAGGAAAAGGAAATACCGAAAAGGTTTTTGTTAAAAAGAAACCAGGAAAATATTCTTATTCTGGAGGGGGCTATGTTATTCTTCAAAAGATAATTGAAGATGTTACAAATAAAAAGTTTGAAGATTTAATGGAAAAGGAAATATTTAAACCATTGAATCTGAAAAGCACCGGGTTTAACAAAAAAGGATTGGCCTCCGGCTATAATCGGAATGGCAGAAAGATATCTGGGGGACATAGAATTTATCTAGAAGGGCCTGCAGGATTATTATCAACCCCAGAAGATTTAGCAAAGTTTATGATTGAAATTCAAAAACCAAAGAAGATTTTGTCAAAAACCTCTACTAAAAAGATGTTAAAACCAATCACCAAGGCAGAGAAACCTTGGAGCATTGGATTGGGGATTTTTACAATGAACATTGGTAAAAACAAGCTCTTTTTTCATACCGGGCATAATTATGGATTTAAAAGCACATTCATTGGTTCATTAAATGGTAAGGGGCTTATTATTATGACAAACTCCGATAGTAATCTTTCAGATAAAATTCTTAGAGGATCTAAATGGCAAGAATTAGCGAAGAGGAGTTAAGATGACCATCATAAGTCAAGACACAGCAAAATATGCTTTGAGGAATCTAGAGCATAGAAAAGGAAGGAGTTTTTTAACAATAATTTCAATCTTTGTAGGAATAACTGCGATTTTTGTATTTGTTAGTTTTGGCCTTGGTTTACAAGCGTATATTTCCGAATTCACAACCCAAACCTCTGCAGATAAGATATCAATAATGCCAAAAGGAATGGGGGCCCCAGGTTTAGATGATACTTTTTCATTAACAGAAAATGATCTGGAGGCGGTGGAGAGAGCAGCAGGGGTTAGAGAAGTCTCAGGAGTATATTCTAAGGTAGCAGAAGTAGATCAAGATGGATCTAAGAAATTTGTCTTCTTAATGGGGTATGATCCTCAAAAACCATTGATCCTAGAACTATTTGGAGACATAGGAATCCACAAAGGAAGATTCTTGAGATCAGGGGATGAAGGAAAAGTTGTTTTAGGATTTAATTATCTTGTAGAGGATAAAATATTCAAAAGATCTTATGATTTGAATGATAAGATTAACATTCAAGGAGAGGATTTGGTTGTTGTTGGTTTCTTTGAGCAAGTGGGAAATCCCCAAGACGACTCAAATGCCTATGTAATAAACGATTATGCTGAAGAATTGTATCCAAACGATACAGCTGGTTACAATTGGGTTGTTGCAAGAATAGAACTTGATAATGTAGACACAACAATAGAGAATGTAGAGAAAAAGCTAAGAAAATCAAGAAATCTAGAAGAAGGAAAGGAAGATTTCTTCGTCCAATCGTTCCAAGATATGATTGAATCATATTCAGGGGCCTTAAACTCAATAGTGGCCTTCATAATCTTAATCGCATTAGTCTCAGTCCTTGTTTCATCAATAAATACGGCCAATACAATGATTACTTCTGTTTTAGAAAGAATAAAAGAGGTTGGAGTGATAAAATCTGTTGGAGCTAGAAATTCAGAAGTTCTAGGGATTTTTCTTTTCGAATCAGCCTTCCTTGGTTTTGTAGCGGGAGCGTTAGGTGTTGGAGTTGGATGGCTCTTTTCATTCATGGGAGGAGTATTCTTAAATAATGCCGGATGGGGTTTCCTTTCTCCAATCTTTCCTCCATCATTATTCATAGGGCTAATATTATTCTCAACAATAACTGGGGCAATATCTGGAATTCTCCCAGCAATAAGAGCTTCAAGAATTAAACCTGTTGATGCCCTGAGGTATGAATGAGGATGAAAAGACCAAATAGAATTTACATTATGGGCCCTTCCGGATGTGGAAAAACGACCCTCTCTAATAAACTTTCTAAAAAATTAAAGATTACTTCATACGATTTAGATGATGTTTTCTGGGTCAAAAAACCCATAAAGAAAAGGGGAGAGAAGTTACTCAAACCAAGGTTGAAAAAGTTGATCCAAAAGAAAAAATGGATTATAGAGGGAGTATTTCACTCCTGGATAGATTCTGCTATAGAGAAAAGCGATTTAATAGTCCTAATAGACATTTCTCCAAGAATTCTTTCTTGGAGATTGTTTAGAAGATATCTCAAAAGGAAATTTAAAGGCGAACCAGAGGGAGATTTTAAGGATATTCTAAAACTGATAAAATATTCTAGACTTTACAGTAAAAAACAATCAAATCTCTATAAATTCCACCAAAAGTTAATCTCTAGAAAGAAACACCAAATAATTACTATAAGAAATAATCGGCAATTGAGAAAGTTTTTGGAAGAAATTTAAATATCTAATTAATGATGCCCATGTCTTTGGTGGTGTTTCTTCTTATCTCTTCGTTTCTTCCACCAAGAATAAACCAACCATGCCACAAGGATTAATGTAACATAAAACCAGAAAGACGTACCTTTATTTTCTCCACGCCCCTTAAAATTGTCTGAATTAAACGAAACGGTCTTAGCTAAGGTTCTTCTCTCATTTATCTCATCTGTATAAATAACAACTAAGGTTATATCTCCATCTTCTGGAACCCCTTCAAATGTAAAAGTAGTATCATCATTTGAATCAAGAGATCCTATTATATTTCTAGAGCTCCCTTTTATTTTCAAAGCATCCTGGGAAGAAATCTCTACTGTTAAAGCCTCAACATCATGTTCTCCTGTATTAAGGATTTCAAATGTAATCACTTTCTCAGTGGGGTTATAATCCTTTATTGAGACTTCAAAATCAACCCTTAAATCTTCAACATTTATGTTAAATGTCTCCGTAAGTGATCCTTTTGCGCTAGTAACATGTAAATCTAATAAATTATCTCCTTCAAGAGAATCAGAGTCAACTCTTAATTTGACTGGGAATAATAAGTGAGTTCCAAAATCTTTCACAAAAGTCCCGGAATTTATATTTATAGAGCTTTCAGATTCAGGATCAACAGAAAAAGGGAATTTCTCAACCACAGTTCCAGTAATAGTCCCACACGAAGCGTCTTCAACACCACTAATTTGGAAAACAACTTTCACAAATTCTCCCGGAACAGCAGGATATGGATCTTGATTAACAAGAGTAGCTCCCAAAGAACAACCCTCTATGGTTTGAGCAGAGACAAAGCTAAGAGAGATCATTAATAGTAGTCCAAACATCACCAAGCTTTTCATAATGTGTATAAAATCCTAATACTTTTAAATGTTACTCGTTTAAATTTAATATGAAAAATCTAGTTTATTAATTACTCCTCAATAAATTTATATAGTATTTTTAATTAACTCAAATATGAAAAAGAGGAAAGTATTACTTCTAGGTGCCGCTGGAAGAATCGGCAAGGGATTTAGGGAAGAATATTTAGAAAATAAAGATTATCAAAAAGCATATGAATTAATCCTAGGGGTCCACAATAAAAAATTCAAAGATGCTGATTTTGAGGTGAGATATGTCTCTTTAGAAGATATAAATTCCTTAAAGAAGGCCCTAAGGGGAATAGATATTGTAATAAATATGGCTGCAAATCCAGATCCGGATGCAGAATTCGGAGAATTAGTTCAACCAAATCTAATAGGGGCATATAATGTATTTGAAGCTGCAAGAAAATCAAAATGTTCAAGGGTAATATTTGCTAGCAGTGTCCATGCCATTGAAGGATATAAGAAAAGCTACAAGGTAGAAGGAGATGACTCCCCTAAGCCAGGGGATTTATACGGGGCAACAAAAGCATTTGGAGAAGCTCTTTGCTTCACATTTTCTTCAGAATATAATCTTTCATGTTTAGCGATAAGAATTGGAGCATACACCTCAGATGAAAGAATGAGGACAGTTTGTTACAAAAGGAAATATTATCGCCATGTTATAAGCCAAAGAGATATGGGGCAACTATTGCATAAATGCATAATGGCCCCAAAGAGTGCAAAATACGGAATTTTAAGTGGAATATCTCAAAATAAGAAAGGAGATATGGACTTAAAGTTTGCAAAGAAACTTGTAGGTTACGTGCCAAAGGAGAATATTGATGTTTTGTGTAAAAAGTTGAAGAGGAAGAGATAAGGTTGTTAATATAAAATTGAAATTTAATTGGGTTTGTATCTCTTAGTGTGGGGCAGAAGGTTGTCGCTCAAGTTTATGACATGACAACTCGGGTTAAGACGTTATCTGCTACAGACCCAAATTCTGGAGGGGTGTTAGAGGATCGCAAGGAAATAAGAATAAAGAGAGATTTCATAAATAAGTGGGGGTTATAAGTCGGCTGTTATAATTAAATTGCTAGCAGAGGAATTAACCAAGTATTAAATGTGGAAAATAATGGCACGATAATAACCAGCAACATTAATATCCAATAACATAAGACTTCAAGTTTCACATTAATAAAAAATAAACGCCGTTTACTATATATTTATAAATTAATTCAATATAATCAACATATGTTAAAAGGGTTAAAGAATCTTGGGAAAAAACTAAAAGATATGAATAAAGCAAAGAAGTTTGGAGCGTTTACAGGAGTGGTCACTTTCTTCCTCTTGCTATTTGGAATTGCGGGAGCAACTTTTGCCGCACTTGGAACGTGTATATTTTGTGTTCTTCCAGTATTAACTTTTCTCTTATCAATTTTTGGATTAAGTCTAGGAACAATTTTAGATTATAACCAATATTTCTTAATAGGAGGATTTACATTTCTCATAGCAACAGTAATCTTGCTTGCACATAAGAAAAAGAATTGTAAAGTCTGTAAAGTAGATGTTAAGAAGTAAGAATTAATTTGGCCTGTTATCATATGTTCTAAGGACTTTTTTGGGCTTAAAAGTTCCATCCGGATTTTGATAAGAAACCACTAACTTATGTTTCCTCAAGGCATTATCAGTCATTCTACTAGAGTCATTAACAACAATTGCAACAAGATCATTTCTTCCATCTCCATCAATGTCTTCTGCACTCACTTCCCAAGGCTGTTCTTCATATTTAACTGCAATTTGGTCCTCATATATTCCATCTCCCTGGGAGATTGAGATTACTACTTGATGTGCCCGATATTCTTTTGCTGCAGCACTTGTTTCAGAAGGGTCAACAACAACCGTGACCATATCCTTCTTCCCATCATTATTCATATCGACAAATTTAGGATTTACTAATGTGTTCAGGAGTCTAACGGAGGGATATTTGGATAAAATGAGAAATCTCTTAAGTCCAATCGAAAAGGATCATCTGGTTTATTCATTTTGGCTTTTGAGTGTAGAATTAACCTCAAGGTTTTTAGGAGATTATCTTAATGGAGACGCTTATTTCAAGGTTGATAAAGAAGACAGAAACCTCCATAGAGCGAGAGTTCAATGTGAGTTAGCGGAAGCAATAGAAAACAGATGGGGCGAATTAAATAAGATAACAAAAGGGTTAGAATAAAATTCTACTCATAAGTCAACTCACACCCAGAAATTGAAGCCAATGTTTCTAATGATTGAGTTCCAGGATAACTCTGCCCATTATGTTTCCATGTTGGATATCCATTAACCCCCTCTGCAAGGCAAACACTCCTACTCAAATCACAATCAACATAATTAACTAATCTAAATGAATTGCCAAACATAGCCTTTTGATCCTTACAATGCAGACACCATTCAGTACCATACATCACAAGTCCAGCATCATTTATACACTGAGCAAATTCATCATGGGCTCCAGGACCAGCATCCTCTCCAGAAAACATAACTAACCCAATCAGAACAACCAATATAATTCCTGCCCAGATGTAAGCTTTATTTTTCATATTGATAATCAGAGAAATTAGTTTATAATCTTTTTGTTTAATTATCTTGAAATTAATAATAAAATACTCTCAAAGCGATCACAAGTTGTTGGCAACCAAGTCGATTGAATAATCGTTCATGTACAAATTAATTAATATGCCATAACCTTCCAACCTTTAAAATCTTGTAGGTCTATCCTGCTAGGCAATTTATGAGATTCTTACAAAACAGACTTCAATATCCATATTAACAAAAGCTAAGAATAATGCCCTTTGATCTTGGCATTCCCTTTAATCTTACACTGACAAGCCAATCTCTTCTCATTATTTAAATCCAGATCTTTCTCCTGCTGAGTTAATTCCCCTAAGTTCTCCTTCCCATCAAGAACATCAATCACACATGTACCGCACATTCCATCCTGACATCCAAAAGGAATACTTGCTTTGGTGCACTCTTCAATTATCTCATTGCCTTCTTTAACCTCGAACTTCTCATCACCAATAGTTAAATCTACCATCCGAATATTTATGAAACTAGGTTTAAAAAGATTGTCTAAAAATTATTAATAAATATTTGAAGTCTATTATGTGTGGATTGATGTTATCTGCAAGCAAAGTTTCACAATATTTTAAATCTGGAAAAGGATGGGATGATAATTAATACGGAAGTTCACGGAGCCACTTCTCTTAACTTTTCAATAATCTTCTTCAACTCTTTAACAACATAATCTAAATCCTCTTTAGTTGTATACTTGCTTAAACTAAATCTTATAGAACTATTGGATTCATCTTTGTTAAACCCCATAGCCAATAAAACATGACTTGGATCAAGAGATTTAGATGAACAAGCACTTCCAGCAGAAGCAAAAATTCCTTTTTCACTAAGAAAACTACTTATCGCTTCTCCTTCAATGTTCCCAAAGCAAATATTAACATTATTACACAATCTTTTTTCTTTTGAGCCATTCAATTTAGAATCCGGTATTTCTTTAAGTATATTTTCAATGAAATAATCCCTAAGCTCTTCCATCCTCCCAACATCTTTCTTAGAAGAACCCTTAACTGCCTCACCAAACCCAACAATTCCTGGAACATTCTCTGTAGAACTCCGCAATTTAAATTCCTGCCCTCCTCCATGCAACAAAGGGTCTATCTTAACACTTTCCTTCACATAAAGAGCTCCCACCCCTTTCGGCCCATGAATTTTGTGGGCATTCAAAGTAACTAAATCTAGATTATCTTTTACAACATTTATTGGAACTTTAGTGAAAGATTGGCAAGCATCAGTATGAAATAAAACTCCCTTAGACTTACAGATTTTACCAATTTCTCTTATATCATTAATTGTTCCAACCTCATTATTTCCATGTATAACAGAAACCAAAAAAGTTTTATCTGTAATAGAATTCTCAAGCTCACCCAAATCAATAAACCCTTCACTATCAACATCTAAATATGTAACTTTCCCTCCTTGTTTTTCAATCCATTTACACGCCCCAAGGATACAATCATGTTCAACTTTAGTTGTAACAATATGATCTTTCTCAGGATAATTTCTCCAAAACAAGCCCTTAATTGCAAGATTATTGGCTTCAGTTCCAGAACCTGTAAATATGATCTCCCTAAACTTAGCTCCAATTTCATCAGCTATCAACTTCCTAGAATCTTCCATTAATTTCTTGGCTTCTTCCCCTTTAGAGTGTAGAGAGGAAGCATTTCCATACTTCTCAGTAAGACAATCCCCAATTACTTTAGCAACACCCTCATCTACTTGAGTTGTTGCTGCATTGTCCAAATAAATTTTGTTGGTCATTTTCTAAGTTCCCCATATTCTTCTTTACTGAGTTTAATCTGTTTCAGTATCTCCATTATTAAACCT
>CEPX01156860.1_pt1 | contig 21561 bp, 7 predicted proteins | sample 361361 | NCBI WGS metagenome assembly CEPX01 (sample SAMEA2619974, study PRJEB7988) | marine metagenome | biome: marine biome (ENVO:00000447); feature: mesopelagic zone (ENVO:00000213) & marine oxygen minimum zone (ENVO:01000065); material: "saline water (ENVO:00002010), including plankton...
TAGATAGTGACGGAGTCTCTGGAATATATTGAGCAGATATCACAAATGGATATGAATTGATTTTAAAAGAAAATACCTCATAATCACTCTCTAGTCCAAGGTTATCTCTAACTCTTATTTGCCCATAATAAACCTTGCCTCTGCTTAAAGGTTGAGTTGTATTCAATTCAAAATAATGAGCAGAATTTTCCTGAAAATCTTGAAAAAATAAATTACCAACAAAATCCACGCTACCAAGACCAACAATGCTGGTTCCTATGTTTATTTCAGAATATTTTTGATATACCCCAGGAGAAGATTCAATAGACCAATTAAAAATGATACCACTAGTTGAGGTTAACACTGGAGAATCAAGAGCTCCAGTCTGATTGTTTATCTTAAAATTAATTACTTTCATTATTATTCTACTACTCTAATTCAACCCCATTGCCCTGAATCAATACTCCCCCACTATCAAAGGTTGCACCACTACCTCCTCCGTAGTCTATAACTCTCAACATATCTATCTCATCTTGATTTCCAAAACTTCTTCTAGAAGACCACAATATTGAAGACCCCTTGAATATATCTCCATAACTACTTCCTAAATATATTTCTGAAGAATTTCCTGCTACGCTTTTTAAATAATTAGTTGATACCTCTCTATATGGTAAAAACATTGTTTGACGACTCTTTCTGAAAAAATTGCCTGTGCTAAAGACGTCTCCTACCCCTCTATTTATAATTTTTTTAATTAAAACCTCATTATCTAAAGATGTATTTATAATAAGTAAATCCTCAAGTAATCCTCCATTTCCAATAACAGAAGACATAATTCCAGGAGCTATATCGTTCATTATAAATACATTACTAGAGTCGGAAGACAGAGATGAAGGTGCGGTCCCACCATTGACAGGAGACGATACTAGAAGATCAGAGCTTAAGCCGTCTATGTATATTTTAACATATCTACCCACTCCATCATAGACTACATAAAAGTGATGATCAACACCGACGGTGTACCTCTCGGATTCATATCTATATATTCCATTACTATTGTAAAGCTCAACAACAATTGTATTTTCATTATTCTCATAACACTTTTCATAAACAAGAAATGAACTTCCACTGTTTATAGCAACAGCTTGAGTTGCCTCTACAAGGCTCCATGAAGCCCTACCAAATAATGGCATCTTTATATTATACGCTATTTCCGGATCCGACTGATCATAAACTAATCCCAAATTAATAGAATTCAACCAAAAACTAAAAGTCATCTGAGAAGAAGTCTTAAGAATTCCAGAATATGCTAATTTTGAATTCTTATCCATTCTTAATGAACTACCAAATCTGCCATCTTCGATAGAGCCACCAGAACCAGATAGAGGAATAAAAATCTCATCTTTAGCTACATTCTTAATAGGTAAAGAATTAAAATTACAATACAAAACTGCATCACTAGAAAAGAAGTCAAAATTAAGATCACTTAAAGATAGAATATTATCAACCATAATTAAACCACACTATACAAAAAATCCAAAAAAGGAATTTCATCTGACTCCACCGAGGATTCAGCTAAAGACCTTTTAATCCACAAATACATAACATCACCTGGGAGCATATTGTTCCCATGAGCCCTCCCCATCCCTCCAATAGACAAAGTCTGTCCCTCTTTTAATTCAATCTCATCAGAATATATTCCATTACCAACTGCCCTGGGGTCAATTGTACCGGTGTGAGAGCTAGAACTAGGAGATACTTCAAATGTTACAGAGTCTCCAAGAGATAATTGGTATGGCAAATCATTATTAAGAGAAAAAAGACCAGTATCAATATCATATCCAACTATAATCCTTTGCTGCCCATTATTCTCTCCACCAACAAATGTTACTAATTGATCTAAAAAAGGATTAATATTCTCTGGATTAATTATCGACTTATTGAGATGAGATTCATTGACTTCTTCAACGCTAAAATCACTAAACCCACCTACTACAACAGTAGTCTCAAAAGACTCTACCATAGGTGTCTCAAAAAAAATACTAAATCTTGATTTATTAATTTTATTCCAAGGTCCAGCCTTAGCCTCAACGTCGCCAAGGACCATCCTAGAGTTATTGGCAATAGCTATACATCTGTATTGCTCAAATTCTCCAGAACTTGACTCCCCAAACGATGAACTAAAAACTCTCAAAACATCTAAAGCAATTACAGGGTCTTTGTTTAAATGAAATTGGTTAGCAGTTCCATGTGTTGATCTAGAATCTAAGAATATACTACCATCAGATATTGATTCTACAGTCATAACCTCTGAATTAATTTGAACATAATCGACTCCGCTAAAAATGTCACCATCATCTACCTCTATAGAGCTACTATACAGTGATGTTTTAGATAATAACCTAGCTGATTTTGCAAACGGAGCAGAATTTATATATTTTCCAAACGACCTTTGGGTAGTCTGGAGCTCAGATGCTGGATCAATAGATGTTAAAAAGAAACTCAACTTATCTGAGTCTGATATATTTGGACTACTATAGTCAGAATATTCTTCAGGAAGTTTAAAGGTGTACCATTTGAACCCCACAGAACCAGATCCATCATCACTGCCATCATCACTGCTATCTAAAATATCAGCTGACTCCATTAAATTAGCTGGAGCATCGGTAGCACCAGTTGATAAAAAAACCTCAAAAAGTCCAGTTGAACTAAGCATAGTTGCAAGATCATCAATACTCATATATATCAAAGAGATATCGTATAAAATCCTAGTAGAAAAATTACCTTCTAAGCCGCCAAGGTCCTCAGTAACACTAATTGTCATTTTTCTATTAATTACATCTCCAGAAAGTGAAATCTCTCCACCAACAATAGAAGACCTTGAGTCTCTATTGAGTCTTATTCTTAATGTAGGGGCTTGTGTGGTCATAGCTAATTAATTATGTTTGACTCCATATCTAATTGTTTTATCGAAATTCCATTATGAATAAAAAATCTATTAGTATTTTTTATTAAAATATATAAATGGGAGCCTATCTGTGACATAAAATATGGAACACCGCCAAGATTGGAATCAAGGGATAAAGATACTCCATCGAATTTATGCAAATCTCCATTTAAACTACCAATATATAATATTCCATTCAGCTCTCTCATTGACACTATCTCCGACTCTACGTCAAAAAGAGTATATACAACATCGACCGTATCTCCATTATATCTAAGTAAATTTAGGTTCTTTAAATTAGATACGCCAGAAATATATCTAGTATTTAAAAAGTCCGCAATAACATTACACTCCATTGGAAGCTCTGCAAGCTCAGAATACAAACCAGTATTGTCAAGAGACATTTCAAATAATGCGTTTCTACTACCTTTAGTAATAAAATATATACCACCCACATCTTCATCATCTTCCCCAGAAGGCGAAATAGATAATACATCCACAACCTCAAGACCAGAATCTCTTTTTAACAATGACCTAAAGTTTCTGAATTCATTACCAGAAACGTCTGGATCACTCTGGTGCTCTATTCTGTTTCCGCCAAAATCCTGTATAATAGCACTTACGATACTCTTTCCATCCTCATCTCTTATACTTGTTATAGCATCTTCTGAGTACATAAGGGGTGAAGTAACTGACAGTGCCTCATCGGGGTTGTCCGGGTCAAGCTCTGCGAACTTTAGACCATGAACCCCAGTAGCTTCATCATAAGCAAATAGCTTGATCCTCACTCTTGTATCTAATGTATAATCGTCTCCATTGTTTATTATCATGAAACCTTCTGGAGGCGAAAAGTCCCTTATAAAATATCCCTCATTAAAAATAGATACGTCTTTGATTACTAGCTCATCAGACCTATTTCCGTAATCGTCAGATGCAAAAATGATAATTTCATAATCATCAGAATTAGGTAAATCTGAAACATCCCAATTCATTGGTCCAGTACCAACTTCAACCCTTTCTACGATAGCAGTCAATGGGATATTTCTCTTTGTAGACCTATAGTATATAAATATCCTATCTCTACCTCCGCTACTTCCAATAATCCCCTGATAATCAAGCACAATAGGAATCACCCCACTATATCTAACGGATCTGGATGGACTAACTACTGATGGAGGCTTGGGAGACGACCTGTATATGCTAAAATTACTTGCTGATTTAAATAGCTTTGTTCTCCCCCCCGTTGAATTCACAACTCTAACTGCAACACGACAGTTTTCACTCCTAAATCTATCCCCAAAGCTCCATATAAATTTATCAGCAGAATACGGGACTCTTGCGATACGAGACCATGAAGTTTTTTGATCGTCTATATAGTTGTCTGTAAAAAAAACTTCTATTTCTTTTGTACTAAACTTATCAGACAATGCCACATGTGCCTTATTCCACGATATCTCCAATTGACGACCAAAAATTCTCTCATTACCATTTGGGAATATAATTGATATTTGATTAAGATTTAGCATATATATTATCCTACTCCACCGCCGCCGCCGCCATCATCATCCTCATCATCATCACCACCTTCTCCGCCACCGCCACCGCCACCGCCGCCAGATGGAACGAAATCACTAGCATCAATAAGTGACTCAAAATCAACAACTCCCAATGTACTTTCGTTTAATGCAGGATCTATGTTTTGAACATTCCTTATCGAGCCGTCGCTATTGTAAAACGATGAAATATAATAATCTCTATCTCCAAAAGATTCATACAAGTCATCTTCACTATATCTTTCAATAAATAAGGTTTGATTATTATAAATGGAAACATCCTCGATCAAATCAGTATTAAGAATTCTTCTTTCTTCCTTAGTAGATAACTCTAAAACATCAGAAGAACACTGCCCAGAAACATTTATGCGAGCAACACCAAGCCCATCTTTATATTCCACACCATCACTTTTGTTAACAGTGAATTCTATTTTATAAATACCATCGCTAACCCCAGTTACCTCAATATCAGTATCTACTTGCGTACCCTGCTGATATACGAAACACGATATAAAGTCCTCTTGAATAAATCTGTCTGGAAAATACCCACTATCAAATGCTAGCTTAAGTTTCTTAAGCTTGTCAGTATCGTGAAATACTAGTTTCCCCCAATACATATCAACTGGAGTTTCGACTTCGCCCTCTGCCAATGATGATAAATCTTCATTCTTAATCTGTGAGGAATATTTTACAGAACTAATAATTGGATAATCATTAAAGGAATTTAATGGATCCGTAAAGCTTTCGTCATAAAATAATTCAATTGAATATTTTAAAGACTTATAGATTGCATAAAAATCCATACAAAACGCCTTTGTTTTACCAAAGAATGTTAGCACCTCACAACAAATTCTTTTAAAACCATCTCCAGAAGATGCAATCCATGGAACTGTAAACCTATCACTGTCAATAAATTTAGCAGAGAACAGAGCTCTAAATGCATCAAGCTCAAGAGATGGGTCATTACCATCTATCTCGCTAACGTCATTACTAATAGATAGCCAATCCGACCAGTCAATATCATTCTCATTTTTCAGCCTAACTGCATATGTCCCTGGAATGCCAAGTATGTCTAGTGTAATAAAGCAATCATCTATTACACTCAATGGCTCACTTGAAGTTAAGTACGTAGAATATGACACCGAATCTCCTGTTAGTCTAATCGTCTCATACTGCAAGTCTCCCAAAGATCTTGGTTTCGACAATGTATCTGGCAAATTTGTTGAGTCTAATAAATTACGAGACAATAGTGGCACATCGGATGATGGCTTATTGATGGTTCCAACACTAGAATATACAAGAGATGGATCACTTGTCCCCCTGGCAAATATCATAATATTCTGGAAATCGTCAGTGTAAATTTTTGGAGCAAATGAAGGGTATAATAGTTGCAGCACTTCTCCACTGTCGTCATACGCTACGAACTGAATATCCGATATCCCATTAGAAGACCCATATACCTTAAGTTCATTAATATTAAAAAGACCCCCATATATTTGAGGCAATATATTTGTATCAACATTACCACTACCTCCACCTAAAGAATAATCATACACTGAATGTCTATAGTCCTCCCACGCCATATAGAAGAATCCAAAACTAGTAGATGAAATAGATGGATTTAATGCCACGCTCTTAGTGTTGGTTACTCGAATATCATCGAGACCAACGCCGCTGCACTTCCAAGTTGAAAAATCGGTTAATCTTCTTGGGCTCTCAAAACCAACTTGCCCACATGGACAAATTACATTCTTAATATCACTCTTTAAAATTCCCTGACCACCTAAGGAGGTTTCGTTAGATGCAATCTCACTAGATAAATAGTTATATATAACTGGAGCGAGGGCACTAAGTTGAGTAGCATTTGGAGCTTCAAAACATCCCCCATTTGTACTGTCAGATATTAATTTTAACCACTCCCACGTCTCTCCATTATGGTCTGCGGCATCGGCATATGCAATAGTGCTATATCTTCCAGACAACTCGCCATTAGAAATAGCATCACTCAGATAAGTGTCGTCAAAGGGTCCTGTCTTTGCTAAAAATACAATATGAAAATCATCTAATGAAACACTATCTTTCACCCCGCCGTACATGGATGTAACCTCACCTATAACCTCGGAATAGACTGAATAGGTTCCCGTCGTCGCAAGTGAATCTATTGCGACCCTAACCTGATCGTAATCAAAGGTTGGATCGACTGATGGATGAAGAGAGGAACTCCATGATGTTAATCCACACATTATTTGATGCTCTCCACTCTCAATGCTATCAACAATCTGATTGGCAAAAGACTTAAATTTTACCAAATCGTCATCAGTAACATTGTCAGTTACATCTATTGCTAATATAATGGATGCAAATTTGCCCTCAAAAAGAGATGAAGATGAAACAGAATTTTCAAATATATCGTTATCTATGGTGTCAATCTTAAAGTAATACGGGACGCCACACAATAAATTAGAATATCTATTGGATGAAACAATAGTATCTCCAGACTTGCTCACCAATGAAAATTCATCTAAAAACACAGAATTAGAAGTCGCAATATCCTTATTAAAATATTCAGATCTAATATAAATATTTTTTAGATTAGCTAATACATTTCTTATTACATCATAAGAAACCAATTCCCCATCGACTAAGTTGTCATCTGCAGACCTCCATCCCTGACCACTGCTAAGCGCCACTTCATGCCTAATGAACTCTCCATCAGGCTGATCCATTGAATAGGAAAAACTAGTAGATATTCTAACTCCACCAGAATCCTCAAGTACAATATCATCCATATAACTCCTTCCGGAAGATGGAGTTATTGAGGTGGAGCTCCCGTCAATTTCATGAGATAGACGTACTATTATTTTTCCATCCATAAATTGAGACTTTTGCCCAGAATATTTAGAAGGAGCACTCCAATATAAAACATCATCAGTGTTTTCATAAATAAGATATAGAAATGATTGCAAGAATCCATCCCCAGCACTATTTGTTTCATGCGTTACGTCTGGATTGCTTGAATATTGAGGATACCCGGATGCACCCACAGATAAGCATTCCCAGCCATCTATGTCTTTATCAAAATCGCTTGATAAGATTTTATTTTGTTCCATACGCTTATGCCAGCCAAGACTTCTCTCATCCATAAATGAAGGATCATAACTTAAACTAACTGTTTGCCCTGGGCTAACCCTTATTCCAGAACTAGGGACCCCATTAACTCCATATTTAAAATTATTACCGTCATATCCAGAATACTGTGATAAAACAACATTCTTCAATGATGAATCACTAAATGCAGTAACTCTAAAACTAACGTCCTTATCTTCACTTGTGGTATTTGTATATGAAATGGGGGCATTACAACTTGAGGATTGCTCATATGGACAATAAAAAACAGTGCTACCAATAAATGACGAGCTAGATGTTACTCCTCCAGTAATTATTCTCAATTGGCTAATATCCCCTGCTTTAGCCCCAATGGATATTGTTGCCTTTTTCATATCGCTAGACAACGATATATAGTCGTATTGGTTATCTAAAAAACCCCTATTATTAGCAGATGAATAGATAATGTTACTATTTCCAAACACCATATCTGTATTAAGTAATTCTTCAGAATAGGGAATTATTGCCAATATTGGTTCAGAAAATGCAATTACAACATCAATGTCGACGCTATCGTCACCTACTATATCATTTGCTATCTGAGCGTGAACAATAAAAGATGATATATTTTCAGAGAGACCAAAACCTCTCAACCTATCCTCTCCATGCGGCAATGACATTCTACTCTCCTGAAAAGAATTATTGATAAATGTACTTAATATAAAATCATTTTCAAACTTTGGAGGGTAGCTAGATAATGCAGGTCCAACATATTCTTTTGCGACCGCCACGCTCAAGTTGAAATTCAATTCCTCATCCTGTCCTGTTAGGTTTAAGGAATCAAATGAATCCATATAAGATATGTGATTACTCATAGAATCGTTGACGGGTATGTCGTCTTCGGACGAGTTAGATATCGAATCAACATAAGAATCAACATAATAAATCTTATTCTCTAAGCCATCTTCGTGAGATACTATATATTCAATATTATATAATTGCCCCAATTGCATCGTATACCCAGAAGACATTATTGGGACATCATTAACGTACCACCCTGAAGAGTTGGTCGTAGAACTAATGGTTCTTACAAGGATGGTCTTGTCCCTATCTTCATAAAATAAAATTTTAAACCTGTGAATGCCATCAGTAGATGATGTAAAATCAAACTTTATCTTACAAGATAACTCATCAATAAAATAAGAATATGGATCATAATAGTATGGATCATTTGAATCTAGAGATGGCAGTAGACTATTGGCATATAAGTATCTATCATAATCACAAAGATTAACGTAATTTGCATCACCACTGGTGCTGACTGCCGAATAAATTTGATATTCCCCATCTCTAGAATCGTGCCATGCAATAAGTCGCTCACCTTTATTATTAACACAAACAGATGGCTTCAGAGAAGAGCTAAGTGTATTGGTTATTGCAACCTCTTCTCTAAATGAGAGATCTACAATACGACTACTTGTATAATATATGTTCCAGCTTCCATCTCTATTTGATTGCCAAGTCAAGTGTAACTTGCCAAAATCATCTAGATATAGGTCATGGGATTTGTTTATTCCGTCAAAAGTTATTGGTATTTGAGGTATTTTTTCTACTGCATTTACATAAAAATTATTTTCATACTCTTCCAAAGATAAGCCAAATACGCTATGCTCATCCATACCCTCGTTCTCATATGAGGCATTACTTGCACTAAATATATTTACTTGATCTACTATTATCCCGCCCCTATAAGTCTCATAATCACCATCATCTATTGGGATTTCTGTTACATTTTCTATTTCAATAAGATCCACTCCAATAGATGTGAAATCAAAAACTATAACTTTATACATATAGTCATCAGTCTCTAGCCCTAAAAAACTACCATAAAATTGAGGAGCAGAATATTCTCTAGAAATTCCATTTATTGATACTCTAATTTTTTTATCAAAAAACAAAGAAGCTTGACTTTCCTGACTATATGGTCTGCAACTAATAACCATCCTAACAAAGTATTTGTCATCCTGGACTAGCTCTATTTCCTGAGAAATTCCCCCACCATATCCTGTCCCAACATATCCATTTCTAGACCAGGAATAGGTCCATGAATCATAATCTGCAGAAGAGTCTCCAATAGTATTGTTGTCTACAGATTCAAGCAAAACCGACCTATTACCACTGTGAGCTTTATAGTAAGATCCTAGATATATAGCTCCACCATTTATAATATCCCATCCATCTATCGTTGAGTTACCCTCTGGTAATGGTTGATAGTCTCCCAATCCAAACGAAGATACAGAATACGGATCTATTATTGAAAACTCAAAATTATCGTTATTTGTAAAACTTTCACCTAAATATCCAAGGTAAGACGTAGACCCTAAGCTTCTATGAGATACATCTACGTCAATTATATTATTGTTAAACCTAATTAGATTGCTGCCAATCTTAATGTTACTATAAGTTAATAGTAAATCTATATCTGACATTCCCAACCCATTAAACGGAATTATCTCTTCGGATATGTAATCCCCAAAAGACGGGCAGCCAAAAGATAAATCGAACTGCCTTCTAAGATCGCCCATATCTACATGGAATGATTCAGACAACCCAACTTTCCCATTAACAAGAACTTGTAAATCCAACATCCATCTCAAATCGCTTTCTAACTCCGCCATATCCTCATTGTCATCCGCAATATTCTTATTATAACTTGAGATTCTATTTAATGACTGATTACTTTGCTTTATATAGTTGGCTGAAACTATGATGTTTTTATCTACAGTTAAATCAAAAACCCTAGATGTTGTATATACTAGTTTATATCTTTTTCTAGCCTGTTCGTTAGTTTCTAAAGACTCACTGGTAGATGCTAAAACCCCCAATCTAAATTCTCCAGTATAAACAGATTCAGATATTGTTGGAATATAGTTGCTGCATATACTTGGATTCTGAGAAGTCCGAGAGCAATATTCTGAAAACGTTTCGGTGTTTGTTGCTGAAAAATATTCAACCTCTGGAATGAGACATATCAAATAATGATATAGCGGGGTTTGAGACCTATCTATCTTAAAGTCAGAAGAAATATCATAATATTGCTCTGTTCCCGAACTTGTTCCGATAGACTGAATAGTTCGGTCATCAATAGAATTAGATATCAATTGAATTTTTTGATTAGAATAAATACCAGTAGATTCTTCAGATAATGGATTGGACGACAAGGCATCAAACTTCATTGAGCCAAAAATTGGGATTAAACCATCGAACTTTGATTCAGTATGATTAATGTTATATCTATTATCAAGCTTTTCAAAAACATCTACTGACCAATTGGTGAACTTAGACTTAAATTCACGATACATTGCCATAATTTGCGCTGGATTCTTTCGATAAAAATTCTCTTCCACGGCACTCCCGTCAAGAATTACCCTAAATCCAATCGCTGGTGATGGAAATTCACCCTCTTCGACATCTATAAAAGACGCCTTAATAGACATTGAAGTAAGACTATTGTCTATTCCGATATTGTAAGTTCCGTCTACAGAATCTAATCCTCGATTATCAATGCCGTATTGCAAATTATCATTCGACACTAAAATATCTGTATTTATTAGATCATCACTCTCCCATATTACATCTAATATTTTTGAGTTAAATTCAACTTGAGCATTAAATTCAGAGTTGTTAGATTCTGGTCTAAGATAAACATAACAGGATATAATCTTATCTCCAAAATTAATTCCTGGGAAATACACCTCAGACCCACTTATATTCAACAAAGATGATCCTTTATGAATAAAATTGGAAGAATCTTTCTCTTCAATGTGTGATTCTATTTTACCGAAAAACTCATTATATACTATAATCTTTTCTGAAGATGTTGGAACTGGAGGATCTAATGAAAAATCAACAACCCTATTAATAACATTAAAAATATCAGCACCCATTGATTTGTCTTTTATTGGCTCATATTTTCTACTTGATAGAGACATGTTAAGATTAAAGCCAACCTGATAGTTAAGCTGAGAATACAATCCGTCAAAAAAATCTCCATATTCATTCTTATTAAGAATAGAGACAGCAGCAGCAGAAGATTTTATAGGATTAAAGTCAGCTACTACACTATCGCTACCAACAATGGAGCATCTTCCGTCCTGAGACGCTAACCTATGCCATTCTCCACTATAAGTAGAAGATGCGTCACTATATGGAATTGATAAGTAAACCCTAATTCCAGCAACCATATGGTTTAGCTCTACTAAGTTAAAAGAAACAGAGGCGGTAAAGCCTTTCATGTCTTCATCAAAGTTAATCTTATAAAGTAGATTGTCTATTGATCTACTTTCTTCGTATTTATATCTACTTGGAGCAAATAAAGAATCAGAAGCATTTAGTTCATTTTGAGTATAACTAGCTCCAACTATTTTATAATCAGATTTAAAACGGAACGTAATAGTCTTACGAGACCCCTGATCCTGCCATGAACTATCGTCATATGAAGATGGACCTATTGGATCAATGTGAACATACATTGATGATATAAAGTCGCCCTTATTAAACCCATCGAATCCACCTACTCCATCAAAAAGTACATTCTCATTATTATTAAATAAATGGTCACTATCAACAGATTCCACCTCGACCCTACTAAACTCGACAGGAGATGGACCTATGAATTCTTGCATAATATATGCACCGTCATCACTTTCTAAGTATCCACTAAGCAATATTTGCTGAGATGACAAATCTCTCTCTAGAACAGAATAGGACCCTTCAGACACAAACTCTAAATCAGGGTTTAAAGATAAATTTAAATAATTTATATCAGAGTTAGATTCAGCAGCTCTTGCTAATAAGTTGTCAATGGCAAGATTAGAAAACATCCTAGATGAAACTCCAATACAAGTATAATACAACTGAACCTTACCACCCCTATCGGATTCCCACACTATATGAATATTATCAGAAGTATCTTCTACTATTTTTGGATTTTTATTTTCACCAACACTGGTTAGCTGAGTCCATGGCTCTGCATTGTCTGGCGTATATAGGAACAATTGTAATTTATCATTAACTGAAGCAGAGCACACCACTCTACCGGATGAGCTAATCTGAGGCTCTATTGCAGAGATTGGGTGCCCTCCGCTCATAATATATGGCAAGCTTTCTGATGTTAAAGAATCATGATCAACAACATCGTCTGGAGTTACTACCACAAAATCTAAACAATAAACGAAATCATTAATATTAAATCCTCCAATTCGATTGTACCCAGGATAAAGAGAAAACTTTACAATAGAAGATTCATAAGATATAATGTCAAATTTCACACCCCTAAACCTATCATCAAAAAACAATATAGAAGAAGAATCAGAAAATACTTCATCATTATCTGTTTTAGTAACAAATAAATCAATTGTTGCATTTGAATTAAGACTAATAGAATTAACTCTATTACTCTCAGACTGTGTTTCTGCCTTAATAATGGTAAATGCGTTATCAGAAGTCATCTCAATTCTACCAGAAACCATAAAAGACGAAACTCCCCTACTTATGAAGTCAGCATCTAGGTTTAACTCTTCAATAAATTCTTCTGCTTCAATTAAGATAGAAGATGTCTTCAATACGTATGTTTTCTCCACAAAAGAGCCATCAGAGAATCTAACTAAAATAGAGAATACGTCACCAGCAAATGCAGACGAATCAAGAAGTACGCTATGATAATATGTGCTAGGCTTTATTATCATCCCCCTATTAACTCCGAGTGTTACAAAAGATTGACCCTCGTAAGCCTCTCCTACAACAACTCTTGAAGCATTATTCGGGAACTGAATGCCATCCAAATCTCCAAGATTATCATTTTCAGGTTCCGGAAAATTAGCAGAACCATCAACGGCGGAAAAAGCAAAACGAACAGACGAGCTAAGTGCGCTACCTTCAATGTGTCTGGCTTTTGAAATAGATATGTCGCTACTAATAAAACTTGAGTTCAAGCCACCTAGCAAAGAACTAGATAATGCTTTTATGTTTCCATTTTTTGCATGCTCATATTCATCCAATATGGTGGAACTAGCAAAAGCTTCTGCTCCAGAAGTATCATATATTGGACCAACGATGGGTCCGTCATATCCTGGCTTATCAAAACTTTCAAATTTAAATATAAACTGAGGCTCTGCATTTGGATCTACAATAATACAATCTGGGACTCCATCTGAATTTGTAGATTGAAGGGCTTTTATCTTGTCTGGAATAAAATGTATTTTTTTGCCAGTTGAAATATAATTCTTACTTGACTCTATCTTATATTGAATTGGAAATCTCAAAACTTGATTTGAATTAATCTGATGAGAATCGCAAAACTGAACAGGACTTAAGCTTAAAAAACCAGCACCAGAGCTATTTGTCTTAACCTTAAATAGCTTATCATTAACTTTAAAATCTAAAAATATATTAGGAGTAGATATAATTTTAATCTTAGAGACTTCATCTATATTTACAAAATCTCGATCAATTGTTATATCTGGAATTTCTCCTATATAATAATTGTCTACCTTACTTTGAATATCACATCCAGAGGCAGCAACAGATACTACATTAAAACCCTGATCTGATTGAACCTCAATTAACACAGACAGTGACAAATAATCTGTTTTCAATCCTTCATATTTTGGAATAATCCTGCCAGACACTAATGAAGTTGAATTATCAATAATTAAAGAATAACCAAAAACATTACCGCTGTCTGACTCTATTTCAAAATCATCTATAATATTTAAATTATCAAATTTTAATCGAACCAATTCTCCGACTGGTAAATTATTAATTATAAAAGAAACATCATTGCTGTTTGGATTATATTTTAATGACAAACTAGGAAGCATTAGAACACGCCCTTATTGCATCAGAAAAAAGTTTTCCAACAATATTATATGTAAAATTATTATTAACAAATTCGTTGGCTAGTTTTGATTTTTTTTTCATTTCTTCTTTATTCTCCAAAACCCTCTTCATTGATAAGTAAATGCTTTTTTCAGTAATTCTTGCCCATTTTTTATTTTTAAATTGAGGTAAATTGTCTATAATTGATATTATTTCGTATCCTTGAGGAGAAATTATCTCGCACCTATCCTCGCTTATATATTCACTACATCCACCAACATCACTAACTATAACTGGAACACCAAGAGCCATAGCCTGCATTGGTGGCAAGCAAAACCCTTCTCCAAGACTTGCAGATATTAAGCAATCATGACTCTTAACGAACCTAGACATTCCAATTTCGTCAAAAACCCTAGTTTCTACTATTATATCTGCCCAATCCTTTCTTGTTGAAGATAAAAGAGTTTTAATCTTCCTTACCTCTTGATTACATAAGCTTGGTTTGTCCGTCTTAATAACAAGCTGTACATTATCTTTATTATTGAAATTTTCCAAAAAACCCTTAATTAAATTTCTCCAATTTTTCCTCTGCCTCCACGTTCCAATGCATAAAAAGCTAAAATTATCATGATTATCTAACTGACATACTCCATCGTGCCAAATATCACTATTGAAACAATGAGGTATTTTTATAGAATCACTAGTCAATCCAGAATGTCTAAATGTTTTTAGATTAAATTCTGATGGAAATATACACAATTTAACCTGATTCATCCTACCAATCCAATCCTTGGGTGGGTCAAATGTCTCAAATGTAGCCATTGCAATAACATTTTTAGCAGCCTTAATCCTACCCCACCTTGGAGGTATGACATGTCTAATTTGGACACAGTCATAAGTACTTTTAAATGATGATTCTAAGCCCTTCATCCACTGAATATCTTTTCTTGAAAAACTACTTTCAATAATTTTTTTATGAATAACATTTAATTTTACTGTTTCGCCACAACTTTCCAAAGACTTAATGTAATCCATTGAAGCCTGGCTATATCCAGAACAATTAGCAAAGCATATATATTCTATTGGATAATCACATAAACTACTATGTACTGATGAGTATGTTTCCATTTCCTGACGATTTTGCATCATTTACTACCGTGAACTGCCCACCACTATATATGGCTACTATGTTCCCAAATGGATCTATCTTAATGATTCTTCCAACATTTTTTATAATACTTGATTCTGCAACTATTATATTTGAATTATCGTCAAAATTAGCATCGCTTGCATATAATCCGTCTGGAGAATTATAATTAAATAATGCGTTCTTAGTGCTGACTGATAGAAGCATCACTTTTCCGTGAAAATCATTTAATAGCTCAATTGCCTGCCCTTCAAAACTGTCTGGTTCTCCCCATAAAGGAGGCTCTGTTCCAGAATCAAACGGAGCAATGCCAGATACTAATATTGTATTAGAATCAATCTCTTCAACAGAACCTATAGTAAAATCATTAAACGTAAATGATTCGATTCCTCCATAAGTAAAGTCTATATTATCAGATTCTAAATCTAAACGAATTAAAGATGGAATATCTGGATAAGGAGCCTCTTCTCCTGTAAAATCGCTCAATACCGTTAACCTTTTTTGTATAATATATGGACTCTGATCAACCTCGACAAGCTCCCCATCTGTCATAACCTCAACCTTTATAGTAAAAGTTAATAAAAATGTTGGTCCATTAATCAGATCGTCTTCTGATGGAGTTGTAGATACTTCTGCTCTTAAATTAGACTTTGTATTTACAGATATGTCACTAGAATATGGTGGAGAAACTTCAACTGGAATATTGCCAGAAGAGGCATCATCATTCATAAAAGTAACCACCGCGCCTGCATCTCTCAAATCGTCAGAAAGAGATACAATAATGCTAAAATTAATAGGCTGATCAGGTATTGTAAAGAATTCATCTGAATCATCTCTAAGTCCAGCCCTTATTCTATCAAACGGAATACCAGAATTAGCTACATACCATCTGTCATAGTGATCACTCTTAGATACACAGACCGGATGAACAATTCCATCGATGTAAGTGAAATCAACAACGTCAACTTTTAACCCCCTATATGTATATAAAAAAGAAAAAGCATCCACATTAGCAAACTCTTCTATAAAAAATATACCCGGTGACAATTCAACAAAAACATCTTGAGTGTTTGTTCCTATTTCTGCTTGTTTGTCTGGAGATAGTTTAATCTCAATAATCCTACGAGTAACATCTCTTTGCAAAAGCTCATCTCTAGAAGAAAGATTTATAATATTATCTCCTACATGAATATTTATACCAGTTAAATTAAAGCTGCCTGGATCAATTTGAGCCTCTTGAGATAAGCATATTTGCAAAACTCCAGTTCTTGGATTGAAAACTGCACTCATAGGAAAGAATCCAGCATTAGTTCCAGCATAATGACTTCCGTACCCCCTTACTAATTGATAATTTCTATCTACCTCTAAAACTCTATCATTATATGTATCAGAAATTAAATAATTTTTATTAATCAATCTTTTAGCAGACACCGCCCCATCTATTCCAGTATTAGATATAGATGGAGAATAATTTATAGCTTGACGTGGAGATATAGGAAGAGTTACCCCTCCATATCCATACGAAACATCAAAGTCTGGAGTTATTTGATGTATAGCATTAGCGTGTGCGTAATACATATCAGATACCTCTATTGGAGTTAAAATAGAAATATAAGAAGATCCTCCGGCGAAATTCTGGTTAATTTGAGCGTTTTCTAAATCTCCCAATAAAAAAGAATCTACATCTGAAATAATAAAACCAGCACCTTGACCACTAATAAGGAATCTCATAGTTATAGAGTTTAAGGTTGGAGTATTCTCACCCTCTGGATCTGACTTCAACACAGCTTCAACCTCAAACTCCACTCCAGATAAATTCAATTCTGCCCCACTTGTTAATATTCCACTCCACTCTGCCTGCTCGAGCTCCAAAATGGAATTTCCAGTTCTCATCCTAAGTTCAATGGCAGTGTCCTCTGGGGATGAACTGTCGTACATTATTGTATTTAAAACAACAGTAGAGCCAGAACCATATCTAAACTTTGCAAATCCCAATGGCACATACTTTGCTGTTGTAGCTAAGCCTATGTCGTCAATATTAAAAGAAAAATTTTCATAAGAATCGGGAACATAAAAATATATTGCATTAATGTTTCCTCTATCAAATGAGGATATGTCTACTTGTATGTTTTTAAAGTTATTTTGAGTTGGATCTATATTACTTGTAATTTCATCTGTAGATAAAATGGAAAACTTCTCAGAAAGAGTCTCCTCTCCGTCAGTAGAAACATTAGAAAAAGCAAATGAAACCAACGGATGTGATGCAGAAGAACACTTTACTTTGATAGACAAAATTTCATATTGAGACCAATCATTATCTTGTGTTACAGTTTTTTTATATGCAATTTTAGATGTAGATCCACTACTGAATTTGCCAGAATATAAACCCTGTACATATATAGAGGCATCCGACACAACTGAAATATTTGATTCTGAATTAGTTTCCTCAATAGAAACTCCAGGATACGCAACTCCACCCTCGCTCACTCCTTCAAACTGCTCAACAGGAATATTAAAATCTACGCCTAAAGCTAAAGTAATAGAATCTTGAGATATAATTATATTATCTTTATCGTAAGCTAAGTTGAAAGATAAATTGTCATCATATTTAATATCAAAAATTTTACTAACTGTTGCAGTTCTTCCTAAAAAGCTACCACTACTTCCAGTACTATCTATACATCCAGATGTAGCTTCTTCGTCATCATTAAAAACTACAGTAGACGCATCGTAATCAATATAATTATCTGGAGTTTTATTTGGGATAACAGATACCGTATTTATTGCAGAATTTAAAAAGTCAGCAGAAGACGTAGTATCAAACAGGTGCTGTCTCAATAGATTAACAGATGCAACTTCTCCCAATATTTGCCGATTGCTTATTTGTAAATTTTTAGCCAAAGAGTCGAGTGAAGAGTGAGACAATAATCCTGTATTTTTTAATTCCTTATGATCTAATTGAGGAATTCTATCTACACCAAATCTACCGGATCTTATTTGATCAACATCTAGATTCCCTATTCTAGCTCCTGGCAACTGATTCCTAACTTCCCTAGATAGGTCTATCTTAGATGGACTCCCAACATGCCTATGGGCTGCAATCTCATCTTGAATAGTTTTCCTAAAAGAGATTTCATCTCGATACGTATTATCTACAACCTTAACCTCACTGCCAACAGTCTGTATCCTAGACACCCTAACAGACGACGAATGAGACGGAGCCTCAGATGTAAAGAATTTTAATCGACGCGTCTTTTGAGTGGCTCCAGTAACAGTGCAAAATAAATATAACAATGAATTAGGAGTAAGATTCGTTATTCTATAAGGAGTCTTGAGTTCCCCAGAAAGAAGATTTACAAAAGCTATTCCTGGATCAATTTCAATAGAATTAGGTTCATCAAAAGATTTACGAACCTGCAGTCCAGTCACCACTCCATTCCCAAATATTGAATACATGCCATAAAGCTGCTTATCAATAGTTAGGAATCTATCTGTCTCCATTTTTACACTAAGAGTCGAATCTAATCTATCTCTAAAGTCAAAAAATGCAAGTCCATAATTTGGTGTTTTTCCAGCCATAATGACCTACTTTTAATTAATTAATAAATTATTTTCCTACGACAGGAGATCCCTTGAGTCCTATTTTAGCTACGTTTCCATCGCTAACCGCAGCATAACATTGAGCCCCTTGTTGAAGAAAACTCTCGTTACTGGACCTGAGCGTCCATCCACCTGGAGCTCCCTCTGTTTGCTTTTGAATCTCTTTCAAAATACCCTTTGATAAGACAGCTCCAAGAGCATTAATTTGACTTACATTTGACATAAAATAATCCTTTTTTATTTAATAATGACGAAATAGTTAATAATGTTCAAATATATACTATTGCTCAGTCACCTTATTATTAATTCCAATAGTTAGGTAAAAGCCCTTTATATGGGAGAGGACTCAACTCCAGTTCCAGATGGAGATCCAGTAGGACTATCTGGAGACAATGTATACTTATTTGTCTTAAATGACAGCATTTGACCAGGATAAAAATATCTACCCTCTAACGAAGTGGTCCATTCATTTTTAGATGCATCTATATTGTTTTTAACGTTAGTAAGAACTAACCTCATTGGCTGCGACATCCCAATTCCATCTAAAGTTATAGTATGCATCGGTCGAAGCCCAGATCTACCTAAAACAGTAAACGATGCATGACTTGGCGGGGAGAACATCGTCGTATATCTAGCTATTGTCTTCTCGACCGCAGCTCTTGACCCAAAATAACCACTCTGCTGAAACATAACCTTCTTATATCCTCTAAATCCCTGCGAAGTCGGATCATATAGGGATTGTGTGTTAAGTTGAGAACCAATAAGTAATTTCATTTCCGGAGTAGATGATACTATTCTAATTTCATTATATGTATCAGCTTGCATTCTTTTAAAAGTATATTCGCCAATAACAACATTCCATATTGCAAACGCATCATCATTCCAACATATACTTCCACTGTTCGTAACACCAGCAGCTGTCCAGTCAGGCTCCACACTTGCCTTATCTGGGTTTGATGTCCAAAAAAACGCAGCCTGGATAGGTGGTCTATCAAAAGTTCTCTCAGAGGATGCCTTGTCTATATTGTACATCTCTTCCTCATCCTCTGGGACGTCAAAGTGCAAAACTCCAAACCTATCAAAATAAGTAGTCTTACCAGCAGTTCCAGCAAGTTTCTTTAAAGATGTAGCAAAAGCCTCCCCCTGTGGAAATTTATATAATGGATTTTGAAGTGGATCATAATGTCCAGGAAGAACATAATCATTGTAAGTATAGCACTCTCCATTATGCTCCAAAACACTATACTCAGAAGATGTTGGTAGTTCAGCATATTTTTTCACCAGACTCGCTGGGTCAAAATCTCCATCATATTCTCCCGACAAGAAACCGACTTGCTGAGCTATATCATATATAACGTTCACGTCTCTCATTGCATCGTAATATGGGCTGTTAAACCAAAATGTATCATCCAATATCTTACTATAATCAGAAAGAGTACAACTCATCTCGACATGACTATCATAAATAGTAAAATTACTTTGCTCACATAATCCAGTAAATATTAAATGATTCTTTGTAGTATCACTAGGGGCATTATTGTCGGTGGTTCCATGAAAAATAGTACTATCCGGACTACCTGTCTCTCTCCACGCATATATCCTAATGTAAAATGTCTTGTCCTGAAGGCTGGTTAAAAACTCAGTTTCATCAATAAAGCTAGACCCATACGGTGCCTCAGTGTCTGTTCCAGAGCACGTTCCACTTACCATATTAGAACTAAATGGAGAGTCATCGGCAAGGCTACCAGAAATTAAATTACTACACCCCCATGCTGGAGCAGACGGAGATCCAACTGAAGAAGGAGTAACTCCCACTCCCTCGATTCCACCTGTCCCACCTCTGGACAAGAAAAAGGTTATGTCCCCATTGTGCTCAATTGAAGTCCTATCACTTCTTGACCAGTTATCAGAAAATGATTTTACATGTTGACCAACCTCTTTTGTCTCATGATCATATATTGGCTCTTTACTCTCTGATACAAATGAAGTAAATCCATAACAAATTGGTCGTATGCAATCATGAATATCCCAAGGGTCATCGTTATTGTCTGAATTAGACGGGTATGGATGAGAAAGAGAAACGGAGCCTGCAATCAGATCTATTGACGGATTGTATTGAAAGGCATACTGAGAGTCCTGAGCCTCAACTGATGTGTTTCTTGTCTTTTTACAGCTGATAACAGAAGGAGATAGAAGACTTCCGTGCACAAAATAATTTACAGAGCTTGGGACAGAAGAAAATATACCGGGAATTAACTGCAACTGGCTCTCTGGTAATTTATCAGAATTGAAGCCAACACTGCTGCCATTAACTATTTCAACATATCTTGTTGCCTGTTGTTTATAATATG
>CEPX01034652.1_pt1 | contig 21551 bp, 7 predicted proteins | sample 361361 | NCBI WGS metagenome assembly CEPX01 (sample SAMEA2619974, study PRJEB7988) | marine metagenome | biome: marine biome (ENVO:00000447); feature: mesopelagic zone (ENVO:00000213) & marine oxygen minimum zone (ENVO:01000065); material: "saline water (ENVO:00002010), including plankton...
TTTGTTAGTTATAGTAATATCAATATTATCTTCTATGGTTTTTGCTGACTTTTCTATAACTCCAGACACTAAATTATTAAGACAAGATTTTCCAAATGCTGAATTTTCCAATATAGGACTAGCAGTTGGAACATATGAAACACAAGATGGTAATGCTTTAGTATTTTCCATTGCTAAATTCTATTTCGAGGATGAATTCTTTGATTTGGGAGAAATAGAAAAAGCAGAACTTGCAATAAAAGTCTTAGAAGGATCTTCAATAAACCCATTAACTACAAATGTTTACAGAATTACAGAAGAATGGGAACGAGCAACCTTTGATAACATTCCTGCTTACGGTTCACCAATTGGTACTGTAGTCTTAGAAGAACCAGCAACATACTTTATTGATATCACAGACCTAGTCATTGATTGGTCTTCTAATAATAATGGTATTTTACTAAAAGAAAGTATTGAAAACATAAATAGATTAAGTCTTAAAAACATTGAAGTAAGTTTAAAATTAACTTTCAAAGATTGCAACAAATGCCCTGATGTTAATGATGACAATGTTGTTGATATTTTTGACTTAGTTAGAGTTTCAACATCTATTTTCTCTGGAAACCTAAGATATGACTTAAACGGAGATGATAAAGTAAGATTAGGAGATATATTCTGCGTCGGTAGAAGTTTTGGTAATCTTAGAAGTGTTGAACCTAATTGCGGAGCAATTTCTACATCATCCCCTACTCCTTCAACTACAACTTCAACTGTTATTCCAGAACCAGAATCTGAACTAGAGAAAGCATTTAGAGAAAGTCTAGCAAGGTGGCAAATTGAAGATGAAGACACAACAATCCATTATGATGCACAAACCACTACAGATGAAATTTTTAGAGAATTAGATTATGACCCTACATTATTTAGGACAGTACCAGCCACATCTGTAACAACTGGCACTCCCAATGACTTTGATACTGTAAAAATTAACACTAAAAGATTCAATATGTGGAAGGCAGATGAAAATGGCCACATGAAATATAAAATTGAATTCTATAAGGAATATTATGATTATTCTGGAATTAACTTTCCAACGGGATTTGACATGACCAGAATACCTCATAGTAATAGCCATGCCTTAGTGCACAGCTATGCAAGAGAATTTTCAGGTGGAGTTCCAATTTTAATTGTTGAAAGAAAATGGAGAGAGGATTCAGTAGCAAGAACATTCATAATTAACTTTCAAAGATTAACAGATCCAACTGGAAATGAAGTAGATATTTTCACAACTAGATTCAATTCTTACATTGAAAATCAACAATTTTGGTCTTTAACAACACAAGACGCAACAAACCAGATTACCCTAAAATTCTCAGATGAATATAGGGAAAACTTTGTTTTTGAAAAAAGTAATGTACCTCCAACAACAACCACAACAATCCCACCCACCCCAGAAGAAATCTCTCAACTAAACAAAAACATACCTGCCAACGGTTTAATTGAAAAATTTGAAGATGACGGTACTTATACAACTTTCTTCCGAGACGACGTTATAATATTAGGTGGAAATATAGTTCAAATGAAATCTGGTGAAGATAATGATGGAAATACCATTAGATGGTTTGAACAAGTTGATATTGGAGATAATGAAGCCCTAAGGGATAAGGATAATATCAACACAGGAATTGTCCAAGTACATACCTCTTTCTGGAAATTTGATAATCAAAATGGATTATTAATTGATTCTGGTTTAATAATTGATGATGAATTAGTTGACGATCGACCAGATGATCCATTAAATCAAGCCCCAAGTTTTGAAGATATTACAGGAAATGCAATTGAAGTTCCTGGTGGAAGTCCTTCTGGCGGCACAGTCAAAATAGATTATTCAGATGGCCAACCAGACATTGATGGTCACAAAAAAAGATTAGAAAAATTAATCGGAAGAGAAATAGATCTTATTCAATTATATATTAATTACAAAAGAATATCAAAAGCTTTCATTGGAGTATTTGCTGGTATGAATCGTGGCCTAACTGGATTCTATGATGATAAACTCGAAGAATACAGAGAAGCCTTCAAAGATGACCCAGAAAAGTTTCAAGGTTTTGCTTTATTATTAGCAGAAAAAGCAATACAAAACGGAGATCTAGAAGGTGCAATAGTTTACCTTACTGCATCCATAGAAGCAGACCCAAATAGTCTTGCAGCATTAAACGCAAAAGCAGGTTTAAGTATTCTTGAAACAAACATGGCATTAGAATTAGCATCTATGAATTCTATGCTACAATTCCTTCAAGATATGAATCGTGAAGATATACCTAGGTCATTCTTATCTGGTTGGGAATATCTGGATAGTCTAGACCCATATACTCAAGAAGGACAAAATGCTCTCCAAGCAATATGGCAATACACTAAATCCACAACAACAAGAGCAGTTTCTCATTTAAATGCTCTTGGACCAATTGCAATGATTCGGGACGCATCTAGGGAATATACTATAGAAAGAATCCAAAATGAGTTAAGATATTCTCAAGAAGCTGCAACTATAACAGGACAATTAGTGTATTCAGGTCAAGCAACTGATTTAGGAGAAGCAACTGATCTAATTAGAGCCTCTGCTGCTGGTGAACCTGAATTTAGAATAGGTCAAACTCTAGAAATTGAATCTTATGACTATGACGGAACTCCATCAGATATTCTCCCACCTGAACAAGGAGAAATAACTGATAGATATATTGAAGATGGAGAATGGGTTTATGAAATATCAGCTAATGGGAGATATGTTGGCACTATAAAACATAATGATTTTGACACTTTAATTGCCCCAGATCTAGACGACGCTAATCAAGTTGTTATCTCCCAATCTGGTACTAGACTAGAAGACGATACTGGCATCCCTCCAGACTCCGTATTAAATAATGATTTTTATCAAAACTATGATGAAACATTAGCAAGAGCAAATGAACTTGAAGATCAAGGAATATTAGGCATAATTAATCCAGAGCACTCTGCTTACTTAGACAATGAACCTGCAATTCAATTAGCAATTGCAAACGCAGATGTTGCACTCCCTGGAACTGAAAATCAACAAGGATTTTACGATATGGCTCAAGAGTATAGAGATAGAGGTAATCTCCAAGGTGCAGCACTTACTGTAGATCAACTAGCAATATATGCCCAAGACCCAGAATTAAGAGCAGACTCAAGAAATTTATATGATGACATAACTGGGGAAGGCCTTTTCGCAGTTTCAGATGAATTTACACAAGGATCAACTGTACTAGATTTCGCAAACGCTCTCGCCAATCCAGCTGTAATGGGAGGCTACGGCCTCCTAGGTAATGGAATGAGATGGGCGGCTACTTCAACTACAGCAGGAACAAGAGTTTTATCTGTAACTGGCAGAGTCTTAACTTTGCCAAGAGATGTCGTCGCAGGAACTCCATTCCTCAGAGCATTAACACCTGCAGTAGCATTTGCTGCTGAAGAAGGTGGTGAAGAATTAGTAGGTGCTGCAGGAGAATTTATTGGGGGCCCTCCTTTGGGTGTAGCGGCAGAGGGTTTTGCAATAGCAGCAACAGGAGGTCCTGATGCAGCAGACATTCTCCAGGCTGGAATTAAAAATCAAGGATTTGGAGATGTAGTAATTAGACCACAGCAAGATGCCTTAGTAGTTCAAGTACAACAACCTCGTACTGATTTAAATCCGAACAATGGAGAACCAATGACTCCGGAAGTTGGTCCAGTTACTAGAATCATGCCACGTTACACATATGAACTTGGTGCCAACGGAGAAAGAATAGATCCTGATGCATTGCGAGCCGGTGGTCTTGATGTTGCCATTGAGGGAGACACCTTCATGGTCTCTGATCCAAGCACTGGCCTAGGAGCAATATACTCTCCAGAATCAGACCTCCAATACAGACCAAGAGAAACCTCAACAACAGGTGATGTAAATTCAGATATAGAAGCATTAACTACATTACACAGCTCTAATCCAACTTTATTTGCAGAACCAGGGGGAATTCATCTAGATCCTCTAGACCTTGAAGGAAGTCCAATTGGTATGGATGTAAGAGTTGACTCAAACTCAAGAACCTTGCAAGATATCTTAGACAGCAACATACCAGTCCCATCATCACTTCAAACCGATATACATTCTGCAGTAGGAGATCTACACGGGGATGGAATTGCATTTGGAGAAATCAGTGCTACAGATATTAGCGTAACACCCAACACTGCAGGTGGTTTCGATTTCAGATTTACACGACCAGCCAATGTACAATTAGACTCCCCATCATTAGATTCTGCAATCCATAATGACATAGGAAGTATTAATGATATATTTTCTGATGCTCAAGTTGCAGAACCAGGAGATATTGAATTTGAACAATACTTCCCAGACCCTCAACCAACTAGCACTTTTGGAGGTGATTTTGTCCCAACAGAAAATCTAGAAACAGCAGTTCAAGAACTTGAAGCTGATCTAGCTGACCAATTCCCTGTTCAAACCCCTCCAATACCTATTGATGTAGTAAGGCCTGGAGACACTACAGCAGATAGTGGTGCTGCAACAGATCAAGATATAATAAATGAACTTGATAATCTAAGACATTTATTTGGAGATTTACCAGACCAAGCTCCTCAATTAATTAATAGACTAAACGGGATAAGAAATAACCTTCAATCTTCTCATCCTGATCTTTACGATGATACTCTCAACTTATTTAGATTTCTTGAAGCAGGTGTCAGATTTTCTTATGAAAACGGTAACTATGATTATCAAGTACGAGAAAAATTTGATAGCTTACAAACACACATAACTCAATCTTTAACTGGATCAGATGGAAATGCTTATGTTGCACAAATTAATGTTGATGGTGATATTGTAACAACTGTGGATTACACTGACTATTATGGTAATGAAAGGGTTAAGTGGGTTATGGAAGGAGACAATTTGGATTTATCAAAACCCAATATCTTTCTCTCAGCAGCCACCGAAAATACAGCCATTGATTATAATAACGATCCATGGCTTCAGAATTTTTATGAAAATGACCTCCAAGATGTAAAGAGTCTAGCCCAATCAATGCGTGAAAATGGAGCACTAGAGGAAGATATAGAAGCAGAAGTAATTAATCAAATTGCAACTAGAGTGCATAATGCAGTAGGTCCTAATGAAGAATTTAATGTAAGGATACAGGAGTTTTTACGAAACTATAACGTCGTAGCCGGAGAAACATGTAGTATTTCAGGAGGGGTTTGTAGACACAAAGGTCCAATAATAGCATCTACACTTCAAAGATTTTCTAATGATGGAATACTAAGGGGTAGGGCAGTAATCAATGGTGGATATGGCCATGTTTGGGCAGAATACATTGTAGATACACCTGAAGGAACAAATAGATACATTATCGACATAGTTGAAAATTTTATTGGACCTCTTGACGAACTTGAAGCACAAGGTAGAGGTAATTATTTTGAATTTACAGAACTTGATGGAACTCAAATATCTTATGGATTTAATGATTTTGACCCATTTAGTCCAGATTTTAATTTTAATGAATTTTTCTATTATAAAAAAACAGGTAAAACAGACTTCCCAGACTGGGTAAATGGAGATTTAACCAGCGCACCTTCAACAACAACCCAAACACTAACAGGACAAGAAATTGAGATACCTCAAAGTGAAATTGATACTGCTAACAATCTAGCATTTAGAATACATAAGGAAGAACTACCTCATAGTGTATTTGATAGTTTCGGATTCCCATTATTGAGATTTGATAATGATCTTCACTCAAATAATCCTGCAATTCGATCTTTAAGAGACACATTTATAGTGGGAAAGCCAGATGGAGAAGATCTAGCCCTTACTCCAAGTAGGTTACACCTGGCATTTCAGAATGCTCAACTAAAACTCTCAAATACTGTACATTATCATGAAGGTACATTCTCAGATGTTTACCTTCACAGAGGACCTATAGATGTCTCAAAATTAGAAATGGTAGGTGATGTATCTGTAAGTGGATCAATGATAAGATTTGACAACAAGGTTACTGGTGAATCTGTCTTCATCATGGAAGACTCAAATATTAATTATAAATCCCATACCTTAAATCTACCTTATTATTCGTCCCATTATAATGTGGAAACAGAACTCAGATGGGCACAAAACTTCCATGAGTTAGATCCAGATCACTTTCCACGCCCGATAAGTTTTACTTATGATAATTCAGGAAGAATAGTGGGGTACATATATCAAAATACTCCGGGATTTACTTTAAGTGAATTTTTAACAAATGTTGATCAAGTCCCACCAAACTTACAAGCAAACATTGCAAATGTATTCCAAAATCTAGATGATAATGGATATAGGCATGGAAACATAAGAGGGGATCACATAATTATCACCCCACACCATGATGGGACAGTCACATTTACAATTATAAATCCAGCTGGTTATATAGACCCCTTATTAGGATCCATAGAACAAGATTTAGAAGCTTTAGATGAAATATTTGATACCTCCAACACAGGAACAGAATCTATCTCAGACATGGCAACCAGATTAGAAAATCACCATTCAATGGATAAATTCGGAAGTACATTTGTTGATTCATCAGATTTATTTGATAGTCCATCACCAAATACTAGAACAGTAACAACAGCCACAGGAGAACTAACTGCCATACCAGAAGAAGTCATTGAAAATTCAGACGCCCCAGTATTAAACGGTCTAGAGGGTAAATTGCTTAACTACGACATAACCTCTGGACAAAATCCCCATACTGACACAATGTTAGACCTCCAACAAAGTATCCCAGAATTAAGAGATAAAATATTTAGAGTTGGAAACATTATAGGTTATGACGGAGGTGAATTAATTCAATCTTACACTTACCAGGGATTTTTAGATGTTAGAAGACTAGAAGATTTTGGAACTTATGAAAAACACGGTTCAGTGATTAAATTTACCTCAAGATTTGGAGGAGATACAGTATTTTTCGTACCAGAATATAATAAATTCCTAAAACGAGAAAGTGACAGAATGCAAGTAACTAGAAATGGCAGGCACCGCACAATAGAAGATGAAGTTACTGCCTTACAAGCAATGCATGAAATTTACCCAGAACATGTTGTTAAAGTACACAGAGTTATAACTGAAGAAGTAGAGGGTGTAGAAACCGTTACAGCTTATGAAATGGAATTTATAGTAGGAATGACCCTTTATGATTTCTTAGATGTAACTGGTTTTGACTTGCAATCATTACAATTTAGGATTGAAGGGGTAATGATTAACATTCATGAAGCAGGTTATGCTCATGGAGATCTCCACACATATAACATAATGGTAATCCCAAAACCAGATGGGACAGCAGACTTTAAGATAATAGATCCAATAGGTTATGATCAGGGTGAAATTGACATCCTAGATACTGACGGTGAACCCGTTAATGTTGCTCAACAAGACATGGACAGAATATGGGCCCACTTTAATGGAGATACCACACAAAATTTTGCAGATAGTGATTATGACATTACATTAAGAATAGTCCACCCAGCTACACACGATGGAGTCTTCACTGCAGCAGAATTAGGAGAACATCTAGGAGAGGATTTTGATATTATCGAAGACTTAGAAGACTTTTCTGATGTTTTCGTTAACTCAGATGAACTATCGACTACATCACAATTTTCAATTACCTCGGCTACAGGGGTTGAATTATCTATTACAGAATCTGACATTTTAGAAGCAACAAACCCATCCCTAAGAGTGACAAGAGGAGAACTTGAACCAGAACTTCATGATAATTTTATACTTTCTGAATCTGCTGGATTTGTAGGAGGTGCTGGTTCACATCTTGAAAGATTTTTAATAGATGGTTTTAACGGAATGGACCTTCTAAATGTTGCAAATACTATTAACTTAGGATTTGGAAATACAAGATTAAGTCTTAGTGAATTATTGTTGCATAATGACCAAGGATTTACAGATGTTTACAATTATCAAGGATTGATAAACCTTCCTGCATTGTCAAGAGTATACACAATAACTAGCGAAGGTTCAACACACACCCTAGAAAATCCAAATACAGGGAAAAAGATAATCCTAGACCAAGACGATTTTACATTTTACAAATCAGATTCTAGAAGTGTTCATGAAGATAGATTTGGTAGAGAATTTACAGCAGAAGATGAATTTAATGCACTAAGTGCAATGCATGAAAGATTCCCACAATACTATGCAAGAACTTTTGATTTAATTAGAGATGCAGAGGGAGTTGTAGTAGGATACACAATGGAAAGAGTCAGAGGACTATCTTTATATGAATTTCAAGGCATTGCAAACACACTCCCAGCAAATATCCAAACAGAAGCATATGCTATGATAGAAGGAATCCACGATAATACAGATGGACATGGCAGAGCCCATGGAGATCCTCACGATGGAAATTTCATGGTGGTTCCATTTCAAGATGAAACAGTAATTACACTAGGAATTGATCCTGCAGGATTAGGAGAAGGGGAGCTCCTACAAGAAGGGATAGTCATCGACTTAGAATTGCTAGAAGAAGCCTTTACGATTGCTCATGCAGATGGAACAATGTCAATATCAGAAGTTTATGATTTAATACACAGCGACCTAGGATTTGAATCAGACAATGGAGATTATGTTAATAGTGGAGAACTTAACAATGCAGTAAATGCAGAATAAATTTTATAGCCCTTGCTCTAACCTATTAACCAAACCTTTTGGAAATCCTAAACCTTCCATTTTCTTTTGCGTTTTATGAAAATCATAATCTATTCTTCTTAATGTCAAAATCTGAGTCTCAGTATCATAAACAGCATATCCAGCATACCACAACCCATCCCTGGGTTGCCCTACACTTGAAATAACAGCTAAAGTTTGCCTATAAGGTAATAAATCAAAATCCTCACTATAAGTTTTTTGAAAAGGAACATCTCCATAATCTTGACCTAAATCTCTCTTAGCCTTTTGAATCTCACTGCCAACATAAACTTGAAATAAACCTTCATGATTTCTTACATATAATTGAGGAACATGAGTATGACCTATGAATCCAGTTTTACCATTAAATCTTTCATCAAGAAAATAGTAAAACATAGCATCATCAATATTGCCTACATACTCTATTTCTTCAGGTTCTGAAGGAGAACCATGACCAAAAACAAATTCATTTGTTTCAAATAAATATTCTCCTGATTTAACTAAACCCCTCAACCTTCTTAGATTGATGTGATTCAATTCCCTTGCAGTCCAGTCTAAAACAAAACGTGCATCAGCACTATAAGTAAGATCTTCTGGATTAATAATTCCAACATCGTGATTCCCTGGAACAATTATATCACTCCGATCCCAGACTATATCCATAACTTCATTTGGATCTGGACCGTAACCAACTACATCTCCTAAACAAACAAATTGATCATCAGGACCCAAACTACCAACATCTTCTAAAACAGCCTCTAAAGCTTCTAAATTTGCATGAGGGTCTGATAATATTACATACTTCATAGATTATAGCACTTTCAATCCTTTAAAAACCTTTGTTAAATTATTAACTTAAAAGGAGTAACATATTTATAAAAACACAGAATATAATATCAATAAAATATAAAACAATCTTTAGCATCTAACAACAACCTTTTTAAACAAATATCCTATATTTAGCTAAATGGCCGAACTTAAATTCAACTCAACAGAAGACATTAAGATTTCTAAGAAAATGATAGATCAAGTTATAGGCCAAAACGAAGCTGTAAATATAATCAAAAAAGCAGCCCAACAAAGACGTCACGTCCTATTAATTGGTGAACCTGGTACCGGAAAAAGTATGATGGGAGTTGCTATGGCTGAATTATTACCTATGGAAAAATTAGTAGACATTGTTTCTTTCCCAAATCCTAACGATGAAAATCAACCTTTAATCAGAACAATGCCTGCAGGCCAAGGTAGAGATTTTGTTGCAAAAGCCAAAATGCAGAGCATGAATTTATTCAAAAACCAAAACATCATATTATTCATTGTCATAATTGTAGCTACATTCATCCCATATTTCTTATGGCGTGCTGGAAAAATATCAGATATTATCTATGCAGCCTCAATTATAAGCAGCATAGCCTTAATAGGCATATTTATTCTATCAATGAATCTTGGTAGGAGGGGCATGGATCAAAAAAAAGGAGCTCCAAAAGTAATTGTTGATAATTTTAAAAGAGCAAAAGCACCTTTTAATGATGCCACAGGTGCTCACGCAGGAGCACTTCTAGGCGATGTACTTCATGACCCGTTCCAGTCGTTTTTCCGTCGACAAATCATTAAAAAAATAGAAGGAAATGAAATTAAAAATATTGAAATAGATAAAGAACTAGATAAATTATTTTTAAAAAATAATAAACATATTATAATTAATAAAAATAATTATGAAGCAATTCATCTACCAAAAAATGAGTTAAATGTGTTAGGGGAAACACATAATTCAATCTCGCCAGTTGAAGTTTTATCGTGCAACAGATACAATCATGATGGTAAAATGATCAAGATAACAACTTCAGAAAAAAATGAATTAATAGTAACACCAGAACATAAAGTAGCGACTAACAAAAATGGTGAAATTAAATATATTGAAGCAAAAGATATCAAAGAAGGAGATGAAGTAGTCTCTAAATCTGAAAACATCATAATTGACGAACAAGATATAATCAACACATATGACGAAAGACAACAAGAATTATCTAAATCATATTACAATTATTTAAAATTAAGAAAACAAAATCCAACTTGGGGCTATAAGAAAATTGCAACAAAATTAGGTGTTTCTTACGGTAGAACAAGATGGTGGTGGGATAATAACTCTGCACCTGTCCCAATTCAAACTGCAAATTGGCTGAGAGAAAGAAATCTTTTACCTTTAAAGATTGATAGTTCAAAATTACCTATAATAGCAAAAATTCTTGGAGCAACATTTGGTGATGGTGGTATTTTTGATAACCTTAATGGCATATTTTTATCCAGTTCAGAGAAAAATGCTGTTAAAGAATTTGGAAAAGATATAGAAAAGACCTTTAATCTAAAATTAAATGAAAATTCTAGAATAATTGAAGGTGGAGAATATGGACATTCATGGTGCTATCAAAATACAAATAGAAATTTAATAAGGTTTTTCTTAGCATTGGGCGCTCCAAAGGGAAATAAAACAAACGTTGAATTAAAAGTACCTAACTGGATTAAAACAAAAAAAGAATTTGAAGATGAATTTTATGGTTCTTTCTTAGGAGGAGAACTTGGAACTCCCACAATACACAAACAGGGTAATTATTTAACCTCATTAGAAGTTGGAATCACAGGATTACCAAAATTTAAAAATAATAGAATTTACTTTTTAAACGAATTAGCAAATTATCTTAAAAAAAATAGGGTAAATACAACTTCGATATATGAAGGAAAAACAATAAATTCTCAAGTATATAGACTATTAATTGAAAAAAAGATAGATAATGTCTTATTATTCTTAATTAACCTCAAAATAAATTATTGCAAATACAAAGTAGATAGATTATACAAAGCTTTAGGTCAATGGGCAATGTTGAAGAAAAATAAGTATAATGAACTAATAAATAGAGGATATGGTGCTGAACATGCAATGAAAGTCTTAAACCTAACTCCAAACTCACTTTACATGCTATTAAATCATTTCGGACCAGGGGAAGCAACAACATGAAACTAACAACTCAAAAAATTAAAAAAGTAGAGGAAATTGATTATAAAGGCAAATTATACAACGTTACAACTAGCTCTGGCAATGTTATAGTGAATGGAATCCTATGTAAAAACTCAGGCGGTCTAGGAACGCCAGCACATGAACGTGTAGTAGCAGGTATGATTCACAAATCTCACATGGGAGTTCTATTCATAGATGAAATAGCTACTTTACAGCCAGCAACTCAGCAAGATTTACTATCTTCACTGCAAGAAAGAAAATACCCAATAACAGGTCAATCTGAACGCTCAGCAGGTGCAATGGTACGCACAGAACCAGTACCTGCAGATTTTGTATTAGTAGCAGCAGGTAACTTAGAAACTTTAAAACACATGCACCCTGCACTAAGAAGTAGAATTACTGGTTATGGTTACGAAGTTTACATGAAAGATACCATGCCAGATAATCCAGAGAATAAAGACAAACTAGCAATATTTATTGCACAAGAAGTAAATAAAGATAAAAAAATACCTCACTTCTCAAAAGAAGCTGTTAATGCCATTATAGAAGAAGCAAGAAGGCGAGCTAACAGAAAAGACCACTTAACATTACGTTTACGAGAACTAGGAGGTCTAGTTAGAGCAGCAGGAGATTTAGCAAAAGAAGGAAATGCTAAATTAGTCCAGAAAAAACATATTGATGATGCAAAAAAGCTTGCTAGATCTCTAGAACATCAATTATCAGACAAATACATTGAACAGAAAAAAGAATATGAAGTTATTGTCACAACTGGCAAACAAGTCGGTCGTGTTAACGGCCTAGCAGTCATGGGCTCCACACCTCCATTCTCAGGTATTATTCTACCAATAGAAGCAGAAGTAACACCAGGTGGAAAAGAATCTGAAATAATCGCAACTGGAAAACTAGGAGAAATTGCAAAAGAAGCAATATTAAACGTTTCTGCTATTATTAAGAAATACTTCGGAGATGATATCAAAGAAACAACTGATATTTATGTTCAATTTCTCCAAACCTATGAAGGGGTAGAAGGAGACTCTGCATCCATTGCAGTAGCAACTGCAGTTATTTCAGCTTACAAAAACATCCCAGTAAACCAAGACTTTGCAATGACTGGTTCTTTATCTGTTAGAGGAGAAGTCCTACCAATAGGAGGAGTAACTGCCAAAGTAGAAGCTGCAATAGAAACAGGAATTAAAAACGTTATAGTACCTCAAGCAAACTTTAAAGACATTGTAATACCAAAAGACAAACTAAACTCAGTCAAAGTAACCCCAGTATCTAAAATAGAAGAAGTTCTCAAAATAGCCTTAGACTGGAAAGGCAAAGAAAAAGAATTTAAGAAGATTTTTGGTAAAAACTAATTAATTCTAAAAAACACAACATTTAAATAGTATTACTATGGTAATACTTTTTAGGTGATATAAATGCAAACAGTTCCAACTAAACTAACTGATAAACTAGTTATTGAAATTGAAGACTTAATTAAAGACGGATGGTATGCAAACAAGTCTGAACTTATTAGAGATGCTGTTAGAGACCTCATTAGCAAAACAAAAATGCAAAAATTAGAAACTGCAATCAAGGAAGATATAACATGGGGTTTGCATGGAAAATGAAGCTTGTTCAGATACTGGACCTATTTTACATCTAAAAGAAATAAATAAAATAGAATTACTAAAGATTTTCAATAAATTATTTATTTCTACACAAATTAAAGAAGAACTTCAAAAATACAATATTAAAGATCTACCAAATAACATCAAACTCCATGAAATAAATAAAGATCAAGTCACATTAATCGCTGAAAAATATAATCTAGACATTGGAGAATCTTCTATAATTTATCTATCAAAATCATTAAAGATTCCCATAATTCTAACTGATGACCTATACGCAAGAGAAGTTTCAAAAAGTTTGGACTTAAAACCTATAGGTACAATTGGCATAATCTTAAGAAATTATAGAGAAAAACTTACAACCAAAGAAAAAACTATTCAAAATTTAAAACAATTACATAAAAATTCAACATTATTTGTCACAGCTGATTTAATCAAATACGCAATTAACGAAGTTAATAAATATAAATTTTAAAATAGCATTAGACTGGAAAGACAAAGAAAAATAATTCAAAAAGATTTTTGGTAAGTAAATTTCTAAGGTTGCCATGGACAACATTTAATACTTCCACCAGCACTTGCAAAAGATCCTAATACAAACAGTGAATCTATACCGTTCAAATAACAACTACCTGTTTGAAATCCATAAGATGGATGATTCCATGCAGTTGTTGAACATTCATGATCTACTAAAACATAATTTAAAGGGCATGCTAGAGTAGTTCCAGCCCCATCATTTTGAGATGAGGCACTATATACAATGCAATTTGGTTCTACTCCTACGCAATCAGCATCGCTAAAACATTCTCCATCATTACAATCTAATAAACAGTCTGCATCATTATCAACACCGTCATTACATACTTCTGTTGCGCCAGTTTCACAAACTCCACCACAATCTATTCCATACTCTCCTGGATTTTGAACACCATTAAAACAAGGCCCACAAACAGGATTACCATTACACTCAGAATCACTACAATCTAATCTGCAATCTTTATCATTATCAACTCCATCATTACATATTTCCGTTGCAGCTGTTAAACATGGCCCTCCGCAATCAGTACCATCCTCTAAACCATTATCAAGACCATCACTACAACTTGTAATAGAATTACAATTAGAGGCTGATGTACACACATCTACTCCACTCTCACAACCATAATTAGTTCCTACATTATTACAACATCTATAAGATCCAGAACATTCATCATCATTATCACAATCTCCTTTTCCAGTTCCACAAGCATCGCATCCCTGACCACTATCACAATAGTCATAATCACAATGACTACCACAAGGATCTACACACTCTGCACAAGAAGCACCACCACAATCTATCTCAGTTTCATCACCATTCTGACAACCATCACTACAAGTAGGAGTTCCACAATCAGGATCTTCTGCATGAGTACATCCATCATCACAAATTCCATCACAACTTGCAGTATCTGGACATTCAACAGGAGCTACTGCACAAGTAGAAGTTCCATCACAATAACCTGAAGAACAATCAGACCCAGAACTACAACTAATCCCATTAGCAAAAGGATAAGATCTACAAAGTGTATCTCCGCATTGCTCACTAGCTCCACAAGTCTCTGTATGCAAACACTCACATTCTTGCCCTGCAGCGCAATTATTAGTTTGATGTCCTGTATCTGTATATTTTAACCGTTGGGTTGAATCTGCCGAACAAACATTTGATGATTGAGCATCAGTAGTACATTGTGAACTAGTATAACTTAAACCAAGATAACCCCAATCACTACATACTTGTTCACAAGTTCCCCAAACAACTGATATAGTGCTAGTTGTTACTTGGTAATCACCGGCACCATTCCCAATAGTGGCCATGTACTTTTTTCTAACTCCTGCAGCCTCACTCACAGACTTTTCACAAGTATCTCCAGTAGAACAAGATTTTATAATTGGCTGATTTTGAGTACCCAGGTATTCACGAATATATATTTCTAAGCTTTGTCCAGGATCTTCACTTGCTGTTGCTGTTAGGGTTATACTTGAACCGCCAGAAGGATAAGAATTACTAGCTGAGAGGCTTAAAGTAAGAGGTCCACAAGCTTGAGACGCACAGCTATCATCACAGCAATAACCTCCCACACATTCTGCACCATCAGAACAGGTTTCTCCATTATTCTTTAAACAATTATCATTAACGCAAAATTCTGTATCTGAACAAGTACCGCAAGTACTACCACAGCCATCATCTCCGCAAGTTTTTCCAGCACATGCAGGAATACATGTACAAGTATTCCCAATACAAGCTTCCTGTCCAGTGCAAGTATCTGTACAACTTCCACCACAACCATCTCCACCACATTCTTTCCCAACACAAGAAGGAGTACAACATAGTCCAGTTGTATCATAACAAGGAGAATCTGCAGCACATGTTTTTGTACCCACACAAATACAATATGGATTATCTACATTACAATTAGTTTCTCCAGATGTTACTCTTAAAGATTCAATACTTGACGTAGTTCCTACGCAAGAAAATGAAGGTGGTTCATAATTAAAAGGATTACATCCACCATTACCTAACCCATAACCTGAAGTATAACCACCATAGGATTGACAAGTTTCTGGACAATCAGCTATACATTGACCAGTCCCATCATCACAACCAGCTGAACATGTATCTTCATAAGCACAGAGACACCAACCATCCCCTCCAGTACAATCTGCAAAATTATAGGTAACATCTGAGTATCCGTCATAATATTGGGAATTACCTCCTTCACAATAATAATTTAAAGAAGGTTCAGTGGAATGTTCTTGATATTCTGCAAAAGTCACACAAGTTGCAGTATATGAATATTTTCCAGAGTCAGGGTTCTCACTATTACACTTCCCACCACAAGTACTCAACGCATAAGAACTAGTTGAAAATACAATTAACGAAATGAACATCATTAACAAAATAATATATTTTTTCATCATTTACAATCTAAAGTTCTTAACCTAGACTCTTTAATACTTTCTAAATCTTCAATATTTGAATTAATATACAACACACTATCTGTAAATTCATTATCTAACCTAATTCTTGTTGTTATTTTTGAATAACTAGGTAATTTCTCCTGATCATATGATAATTTAAAACCTTCATCACAAGTATGTTCTTCAAAATCAGAAGTATCTCCTAAAATATTCTTAACAATATATACTTCGCATGATTTAATTTCTTCAGAATCTGCATTAAAACTTACCATAATTCTTCCTGAATTGTCTATCTTTGCAACTCTGGTCAAAGTTCTAAGATTATCTTTAAATTCCAATCTTCCAAATGTAACATGACTTCCCAATAATCCTAAACAATAGTTTTCATCAAATACAAATCCATCATCTTCAATAGTTTGTACTTGACCACTTCCAGAATCTTGCGTAGTAATAGCTGGCTCACTACACCCTATTATAATTAAAATTAATGAGAATAATCCACACAACCAAAACATCCTTTTAATTCTAGATTTATTTTTATTAAACATTTTATCATTTAATCTAACTTCCACCCCTACTTAAAAACTATGATGTTGCACAACACTTAATACTGCCAGATGCTGAAGCACCATTCCCAATAATCATTAATGAATTAACACCACTCAAATAACATTGTCCTGCTGCAAAACCTACACTAGGATTCTGCCATGCTCCAATTGAACATGAATGATCTACTAATTCTTTCCCTGCTGAGCATGATATAGTTGAACTACCTGCATCCGATGCACCCTGAGTATCAGATTTATACTCACAATCACCATAATTAATTCCTCCACCACCTGCTGCTGCAGCAATATCAGCTGCTGAGGAAATAGTTACATCAGACAATACTAAAGATCCTGCAGTAACTGACCCAGTTCCATCTCCTACAACTAACCCAGTTCCATCCAAAGTTAACTTTGTATTTGTTGCAAATCCCCTAGTCTGAGCAATCTTAAACTTATGACTATCATCTTTATCCATCCCAACTGTCCAAGAATTTACACCGGGATGATCAAATAAAATTGCTGCATTTGTTGTATCAGCTGTTTCTTGTAACTCTAACATAACACTTGCATCAGGATTTGTTGTTCCTATTCCTAATGAACCTCCATTAATAAATGAATCACCTGAATCAGCTAATTTGAATGTTGGACTATTAAAACAAGCTGCATTAGTTCCACCACAATCAGTACCAGTTGCACCTCCCCTTATTGAACCAGTTGTCCATATGTCAGAATCATCAACATTAACCCCCCATTCTACTGCCCCTTCATCCACCCTCCTTCCTAAAATATAAAAGTGCTCATCTGCTCCACTTAAACCTCCTCCAGTATAAGTCAACTCTACTAATGACGAACCATCATCTGCACCAGCAAAACTACCAGTCCTTAATACTTTAAATGAAGAACTTTCATCCTGACCTCCACCACCAGAATCTCCATCTATAATAGTGAATAAATCTTTCTCTCCTGTCAAAACATTACCAGAAGAAAACTTAAATCCATCTGCATTGGCAGTATTTACAACATCAAAGGTTGCAGTAGGCATTGTTCCAATTCCAACTTTGCCACCAAAATAACCATTATCTTTAACCGCTATACTATTAGGCCCACCTAAAGATGCCAAGTTATCCCTTGCATCAGCATATGTACTATCAATTCCAATATTCTCAACTAACATTCCTTCAGCTGCATTACCATCTAAAAAGTTAAAAAAGTCATTTGTGGTATCTGCACTAATCCTCATACCAGAAGCTCCAGTATCTTCAAAGTAAAGTCCACCGCCAATTGTCATAGGCCCACCTGTTACCAAATCTCCATTCCCGTCAGTTGATAAAGCACCCATTGCTCCAATAGATGATGCAGTTAGCTCAACAGCAGGATTAGTTCCATCATTAAAAATAAGTTTACTACCTACACCACCGATAGTTATATCTCCAACAACTTCTAATGCTGTAGATGGAGTATCAGTTCCAATTCCAACTCTATCAGTAGAATCATCATAAACAAATCCGTTTACTGTTGGATCAATTTTAAAGTCATTAGTTGTACCTATTTCTAATAGAGGGTTTGTACTTCCGAATTTACTAATTTCAAAAGGCCCACCATCAGAATGTTGACCCACCATAAAATTAGTACCATCACCACTATCTTTAAAGATTATCAAATTATCATCTTGAGTAGATGTTCCACCAGAATTTTTAATAATTAAATAACTATTAGCAGTTTCATCATAAATTTCAATATTACCATCTGCTTGAATTGCTGTACCAGAAGCTGACGCTTTTATTGTCCCAGCAACATCTAATTTAGAAGTAGGAGGATTAACTCCAATTCCAACATCTCCATCATGAGCAATAACCATTCTAGTATTCCAAGTACCTCCTGCTACTCCTGTCCCAAACCTTATAGAATCATCAGCAGTATTCCATCCACTGATTATATCAAGAGTATCTGTAACACCATAATATCCTATTCGTCCACCAGTTGCTGTATTATCCCACATTACATATTTGCTATCATCTAATAAAATATTTCCAGTACCTACATCTAAATTTCCATTTCCATCAGGAGCATATCCTCCACTTGTACCACCAGCAGCATTAATATCAGCAATTAATTCAGTTATTGAGGAAAATGAATTCCCATCTCCTAATGTCAAAATACCTCCAGTTCCCAAAGTAATATCTCCCAGCACTTCCAAAGAACCTGGATCTGAAGCAGACCCAATCTTAACAGCCCCATTACTATCAATAACCATCCTCAATCTATTAGCAGAACCAGTTCCAAAATCACCATTTCCTGTATAAAACAACAAACCTCCTGATGTACTTCTAGTTCCAATTGCCAAATCATTAGTTGCCCCAGGATCTAATACGCTCATATGTTGTATTCTAGGTAGATTTCCTTCAGAAGTTGTCACTGTATTACCAAATGTAATACTGTTACTTACATCTGCTGTACCATCGCCTATTTGTAATCTTGTTTGTGGATTTGATATTCCAATTCCAACTTTACCTACAGAATCAATATTCAAATCTTCCCTACCATTAGTCCCTAAATGTATCCTCTCATCTGCGTTAATGGTTAAATCATGAAGATTCATGGATATTGTTGATGCAGACATACCTCCACCTGAAGCAGCTGGTCTTGGATGTTTAAAAGTTAGTCTTGCAACATCATCATTAGATTCACTTGTAGTTTGGACTACAAGACCAGCATTACCAGAACCTGAAACATCTAATAAATCATCAGGAGTGGTTGTACCAATTCCTAATTTATTGCCCGTATTAATATAAGAATCATCTCCAGTTGCTAATTGTATCTGTGTTGCTCCACCAAACATAAGCTCTAATTTACCCGGATCATTTCCTCCTTCTTCAGATAATCTAAAATATTCAAAATTGTGATTTCCTGTGATGGTTATATCTTTTGCAGCTCCCCCTCCTTTAATATCGAGATTACCTCCAGGAGCATTAGTCCCAATTCCAACTTCACCACCAGTATAATAGATCTCATTAGTACCTTCTGCCCATAATCCAACTCCAGATGTACCTCCGGCAGCATTAATATCAGCAATTAATTCTGGTATTGAAGAAAATGAATTTCCATCGCCTAATGTTAAAATACCATCTGTTCCTAAAGTAATATCTCCTAAAACTTCCAAAGACCCAGCATTTGCTGCAGTTCCAATAGTGACTTTACCATCTTCTCCAACTCTCATTAATTGAATTCCACCATCATGTACTCTGGAATTTTTTCTTATAATTAAGCCATCTTGATCTGATGTAGAATCTGCATTTGAATCAATGTTAATGTATAAATTCTGTTCAGATGCAATTAATCCATTACCAAACATATCTATATCTGGTGAGTTTCCAACGTCGTTATCATCCCTTAAGACCATAGCATCTCCTACTCTAATATCTCCTTCAACATCTAACATTCCATTGTAGCCAGGATCTGAAGGATCTGATGTTTGAGGATCACTTGTCCCAACACCTATAGGACCTAAAATAAAACTATCACTAGCTCCATTATCAGCACTTACTCGTAAACTTCCATCTACATCAAAAGGACCAACTCCATCATAACCGCCACCTAAATCAGCACCTGTAAATGTAGTTCCTCCAATTGTCAATGTGCTAGTTGAATCAGTAAACACAAGGTTCCCTCCAATGTCAACATCTCCACCGTCTTTCACCTCAATACCTAGATTACCTTCGTCATCCTGTATAAGAACACTCCCTCCAGGATACCTTGGTGTTAAGGCACCAGATTTTGCAAGTTCATGAAATGGTGGATATAATCTATCCCATGGTAAAATTAATGTTTGTTCAATACCAGTATTAGTTATGTATAATACATCTCCAGGTTTTACTAGAGTCACTCCACTTCCAACCCATGTACTAGTTGAAGCAAACCATGAAATTGGAGTTGTACTACCATCTACAAAAGATATCACACTAACTATAGTCCCATCAGTTAAGGCAGATATTGAATTTCCAATATCTTCCAATGTCTTTGATTCTCCAATCCAAAACCCATAATTTTCCCCATTCATCAAAGTATTGTCGGTTAGACGAGAACCAATATCTCCACTTCCAGCAATCACTTGCAAATCACTAGATCCACCTATTGGTGTACCGTCTTTAAGTATAATATCTCCTTCAGTCTCAATATCTCCATCTACAATCAACTTAGAATCACTTCCAGGAGTTCCAATTGTAACATCTCCAGTTGCTTCATCAACAACTACTAGCTCAGTTTTGTCACCGTCATAAATCTTTAACCCATCACTAACTCCATCATTATCTGCATCCAAATGCATTAAAATTCCGCCATCACCAGTAATCAATAAATCATCCTTTGGTCCTGTTAACTCAGCAACAGTATCAACCATCCTCAAATCTCCTTCATATGTATCGGCTTGAGAATTTATTCTAATACCATCATCACCCTTAACATGTAAATTTTTCTCAGGAGCTGCTATCCCGATTCCGATATTTCCATTAGCATCTTCGTATAAGTTATTAATCCAATCAGTTTTACAATCAGCACCAATACAAAACCCACTTGCTTTTACATAACCTTCAACATCTAATTTTTGACTTGGTGTTAATGTTCCAATACCCACATCTCCAAAACTAGATCCAACAGGATCATTTGCATCAGCTATAATCATTGCAGGTTGTCTACTA
>CEPX01052996.1_pt1 | contig 21523 bp, 26 predicted proteins | sample 361361 | NCBI WGS metagenome assembly CEPX01 (sample SAMEA2619974, study PRJEB7988) | marine metagenome | biome: marine biome (ENVO:00000447); feature: mesopelagic zone (ENVO:00000213) & marine oxygen minimum zone (ENVO:01000065); material: "saline water (ENVO:00002010), including plankton...
TTTCTACACACAGGATTAAGTTGATGAACAATTATCTGGTTTTTTGGGAAGATTAATAAATCTAATTTCATTAAAAAATATATGAAAGAGGATTTAACAAAAAAAGACATAGGTTTAATTCACAAGGCTATGAAATTAATTGGAAAGACACATATCCGTAATAGAAAAATGGTTTCTGACGTGGTGAGTATTATTGTAACTGAAAAAGGAGACGTGTTTTATGGAGCTGATATTGAAGGTCTTGCTCCTGGAAGTGGCATTTGTGCAGAAACCTCTGCAATATCAAACATGATCCTTGCAGGAAAAGGCAACGATAAAATAGAAACTTGCTTGGCCCTTTATGGAGAACCAAAATATAAAAAGAAAATTTATGAAATTTTGCCTCCTTGCAATAAATGCAGGAAAAATCTGAGGAAGTTTGGTAAACCTTGGGTTTTCATATCTAAAACTAAAAAATCTAAGTTGCGTTAGATTTGTCCATTGCCGTTTAAATGATAAAGATAGAAATAAAGAAAGGGAATAAACTTTCTAAGAAAGAACTTGATTTTATAGTAAAAACAAATATAGCTACCTTTATTAGTTGCAAAGATTATGAAAAAGAATTAAAATTATTAAGAGAAGAAGAAATGCAAAGCACTTTTTTCTTTGTAAAAAAGGATAAACAAATTGTGTCCTTGGGGCTATTAAGACCAGTTAAAATAAAATATCTTGGGGAAAATTATAATATTTTTGGAATGGGCAATATGATTTCTATTGTTAAAAGAAAGGGATATGGTAAGATTTTGGTGCAAGCAATGAAAGATTTTTTATCAAAAAATAGAAAAACAGGGCTTGGATTTTGTAGCAAAAAGAATACCAAGTTCTATCAAAAATCTGGAATTATTGTAGAAGGAAAATTAAAAAACAGATTTTTCTATGATTATGGAAATCCTCAAGAAAATAGGGAAGCTATGGGAGATTTTGTTACTTATTGGGAAGGAAAAGATAAGTTTGTTTCAAAAGTGTTAAGAACCAAATCTTTAGTAAAGATTCCTTGTGAACATTGGTGATAAAAAACCATTCAATTGTTTACTCTAAAAAATCACTCAACCTCTTCAGTCGCAGCATCTGCTGGAGGCGCTTCCTCTTCTCTTTCTTCTTCAGGATTAGCAAGCTCCATAATCTCCCCAGCCTTAGCAATTTCTTGCTCTTCCTCTACTTCCATTTCCTCTTTTTTCTTCTCAGTCACTTTACTCTCAGGGGTTCTTCTAAGCTTCTCTTCTTTCTTTTCAGGGAAAGGTTGCTTAATTGAAATGGGAAGGATTTCAGAGTTAAGTTCCACTTCTGCAATCTTCAATGCATCAAACTTAATCTCCTCCAAATCTTCTTGCTTGATCTTAATTAACAATGGAGCATTCATAGCAATCTGCAAGGCACGAGCTCCAAGAATTCTTGCTCTCTCGTATTTTGTAAATTCGTCTATCTTCATTTTGTTCTTGTTTTGTCTAATCTTTTTTGAAAAGATTATTTGGCCGCCTTCTCTATCTTTTTACTTAAATCCCCCCAAATCTTCTCTCCCATATCTAACATCTCTCCAAATAAATCAGTACTTAATTCTTTTTCGTTTCCCTTTTGCATTGAGGAGATTATTCCATTAGACAAACCAATAGTAACTTTAGTCTCTCCAGCATCCTCTTCCTCTCTAGTTGGGTCAACCAAAATCTTATCTCCGATTTTATGCAAAGTAATTGAAATAGGAATCTCTTTAGTTAGAGGCATTTTCTTTCCTGAAGATTCCCCATATAAAATTTTGCCTTCTTTCTCATCATATTTAGGGATCTCAGCATTCTTTAATGCAGCAACCGCTCCAATACCTGCAGCATCTAATAGATTTCCTGCATCATTTATTGTATAAACATCTACAAAGACTGTCCAAACCTTTTCTCCTTCTTTTATACATAATTTTTCAAATTCAATAAATCTTCCTTCTCTTATTCCTCTATCAACCAATCTTCCAAGCTCAATTGCTGTAAACTTTGGAGGTCCAAGCTCAAATCTTGAGGAACTTAATGGAAGTAGTTCTGCAGTTACCATTAAATTCCCTTTATTTGGAGAATCTGGATATGGTTCGCCCACAGCCATTTTAACTCCAACAATAACTTCAGTATCTCCCAATTTCACTCTAGCAGAACCTTCAGCTTTCTTAGATACCCCAAAAGAAATTTCTAAATTTCTGTATTCTTCAGGTTTTCTTCCATCAAACCTTTTACCTTCAGCTAGATACGTCTTTATTCTATTAACATTCATGCTTGGCGTTTTCATCCTGTGATTTCCTCCCCAACATTTTTTAAAGCCTTCTTTTGAAGTTCATAAACTTTCTTACTTGCTTGCTTTCCAAGTTCAACAGCTTCCTTCAATTGCTTTGGCGAAATATATCCATCTAATTGTATATGGCTTAATTTTTCATCATTGTGCGTGAATGTTAAAGCAATATCTGTTGGCCCTTCTCCATCTTCCCAATCTTCTTCTGCCTTATCAACATCAACAACCAATTGTTTATCTAATTTTCCAATAGAAATACTTGAAACAATATCCTTCATAGGGATTCCAGCATGAGCAAGAGCCATAGCAGCCGCATTAATCCCAGCACATCTAGTAGAAGCATCAGCTTGAACAATTTGTATGTGGACATCCACAACTGTGTTGGGAAAGTTATTAATCATTACAACAGGTTCAAGGGCCCAACCAGTTATTTTAGAAATTTCAGTACTTCTTCTGCTTGGTCCAGGTCTAATCCTATCACTAACAGAAAAACTATTCATATTATATGTACATCTTAAAGTCCCTTTTGCAGGATTTCTTTGATTTCTAGGATGTAATTCCTTAGGGCCGTAAACAGCAGCAATAGCGATAGTCCCTCCAAAAGCAAACATTGCAGATCCATCTGCATTTGGAACTACTCCAACCTTTGCCTTCATAGGCCTAATATCTTCAACTTTCCTTCCATCTGGTCTTTTAAATGCAGTTGCCATTTTAATTATCTAACAATCCTCTCCCAGATTTAAAACATGGATAATCTCACTTGCAGGACAGCTTCCCTCATAACAAAAAAACTTCACATTAGTTATTAATTTATTCTCTCTCATTTCTTACTCTCCTTGAACCATTTAGTTACTTCATCTGTCAATCCAGAAACAAACGATTTCTCGACGATAAATAAAATTGCTCTTTTAGCCAAAAGCTCATCTTCTATTTTATTTCCTTTAATCCAAATAAATCCATTCTGCCCAACTGTGATGTTACATCCAGTTTCATCTTTTATTAATTTGATCATGCTTCCTTCCTTACCAATTATTCTTGGAACTTTATTAGGATTAACTTCTAAGATCATTCCTTCTTCAATCTTTCCAAGTCCTCTAGATTTTATACTTAAATCAATTCCTCTCTTGTTTATTGACCAAATCTTAGCAACAACAATCTCTCCAAGATCCATTACCTCTTCCAAGGCATCCTTATTAACATATCTTGGAACTTCCATTAAAGACAAGAAAGCTCTTTCAGGAGTATTTATATCAATAACCCACCCATTGAATGTTAACTCTTCAACTTTCCCAATAATTACATTTCCTCTCCTAGGAGAGTAAGTTCCAGATAAAGGAATGATTTTAATCAACCTATTTTGCTCTTCAGCTAAACCATATTTCATAGCAACAATGTTCTTCCCTTGCTTCTCTGTTCCCTCCCCAGGAAGAAAGTCATCTCCAGATACAATAACTTCACCAGGAATTACAATCTCTCTAATAGTATCTTTTGCCATTTTATTCTTCCTTCACTTCCTCTGTCAAAGCACTTCCGTGCGTTATTGAATTTAATTTGTCATAAAAGTCCATTATTAACCCAGCAGGTACTGCCGCGATTACCTCAAGACTTCCATCATCTTTCCAGGCTTCGGATTCTTTATATTGGTCAATAACCCCATAAACCTGTCCTGTAAATTGAGCAGGAACAGTTATTTTGACTTTCTTGGTCTCAATCTTTATTGGGATAACTTTAGCCAATCCCTCAAGAATATCTTTAATCTGGTCCTCAATGGAATTACTCTTAATATTTACATTTGATTGGTCAAGAGCACTTTTAATTCTTTCTGTTGTTATAGGATTTCCAGATTGAGGATCAATAGCATTAGTAGATAAAAAATCAACAACCTGCTTATATTTGGCCTCTTGCTCAGCGCTTCTTTGTTCTTGTGTAACTAAAACTTCCCCACTCTTAACAATCTTTTCAGTTACTTCTTGAATATCTGCAGTTCCAAAAGAATTTTGTAGATCTTCCTGAGAGGCGATATCCCCTTTCTTTAAATTTGTAAAGATATTATCAGTCTCAGGGGAAACACTTCCCTCACCTTTTTTAAAATTCAAAGCATCATCTATATCAACTAACACTTCAAAATGTTTACCTTCTCTAGTTATCCTCGCTGTCGTATTAGCCATTATATTTTTTCAATCCCTTCTCCTTCAATTCTATCTTGCTTACCATTTTCAACATAAACCAACTCTAGTCTATTCATATCAAATTTCTTTCCTTGAACTTCTTTAAGAATATCTAAAACCAACTTAACCCCTTTCTTAACAGTTAAGTCATCTTTGTATTTTTCTCTTAGAATTGCCTTTATTTTATCATCGTTCTCTCCTATAGCATTTGCACGATAACTGAAATAATTTCCTGTAACATCACTAGTATGTAATTCAGGTTTCTTTCCATTAACTCCAGCAACCATTAAAGAAACTCCAAAAGGCCTAGCTCCCCCATATTGAGTAAACTGTTGCTTCATATTAGAAATCTCTTTGATTATTAACTCAGGCTCAATAGGAGAATCATAAGTTATTCTATGTTGTTGAGCTAAAACTTGGGCCTTCTCAATTAAAACCATTGCATCAGCAGTAATTCCAGCAACACTCGCAATTAAATGATCATCTATTTCATGAATTTTATTTGCAGATTTCTTAATTATCAAAGAATCCTCGGTTCTTTTATCAGCAATGATGAATACTCCATCAGAACAAACTAATCCAACGCTCGCACTCCCAAGTCTAACAGTCTTTTCAGCGTATTCTACTTGAAGCAAATGGCCTTCTGGCGAGAACATTGTCGCAGTTCTATCATAGCCCATTGCTTGATGTTGCATGTCTATTGGCATGTCCATTGTCTATTTTTCTTAAGAGAATTTAATAATGTGTTTTGTACTCTGTATTTCTCTCCGAATCTCAGAATATCTATTGATTTATAAGGTTTTCGATTCCAACTCCTTTAGAATATCCAGGCATAGCTGCCTTTCAAGAGGCTTATTTTTTCCAATAAATCCGTTCTGTCTTAGCCAGGCCCTGATACTATATTTTGTTTCTGCTATTTTTTTGGCTGTTTTAACTGAAAGGCCTCTAGACCTTAACTCTGTTGAGACATATCCAAGGGCCACTTGAAATTTTTGAGACACTATATTGAATAAAGGATTGTGCTGATGTTTTAATTTAACTATCATTGCTTGGAATAGGATGTCCCCTACATCCATAAAGAGAGTTAGTTTCTCTTGTTCACCTGGATTTTTATCATATTCCTTCAGAGATTCTTTAAATTCTGAAAATTCTGTCTTTGCTTGACCTTTCCTCTCTGTTTCGAAGTATGTTTCTTCATAATTTTTTGGAGAGATGAAATTATCCCCAAGAGTTCTTGTTAAGATGCTTTCTTCCCCCACTAGTGGACGAGGCTTTCTGACGTTTATTTCATAAATCATCTCTACACATTCTTCTAGATTTTTAAGATCATTTCTTAGGGAGTTCCTTTGTTCTTCTAAAAGGTTTTCGTACTTTATCGTATGTCCTATATTGTCTAAAATTTGCTGAAGCGCGACAAGAAGTCTTTGAACTTGCTTTTTTCTTTTAACTATTGTCTTTGGTTCAACATTCCTTTCTAATTTTTTATTTACATGGACTATTATGTTTCTAAAAGAGCTTATTGCCTTTAGGTCCTCTTTAAATTCTTTTCTTGTAGGGTACTCTTTTTGTTTATTTATTAGCTCAGAATCAACCAGTTCTGTTATTAAGGAATTTAGGTTTTTTTCATTAAGTTCCGAAAGATTTTTTCCAGACCATTCGTGGATTCTAAATAGTCTCCCTTCTGATTCTTGGAGAAGTATAAAGAATAGAATTCTTAGGGGCTTTTCTAGAAGGTTTTTAGATTCCACATATTTTCCTTGGCCTATATTCAAGTATTGACAACCCTCAAGAGATTCTATACTCTCCCAAATTGGTGTTTCTGGACTCCTTTTTGGAAATTCTCCTCTAACTTGCATATCTTTTGCGATTATCTTCAGAGGAAAAAGGTCCGAAATCTTTCTAAAGAGTTGTTCAAATTCTCCAGGGTACATGATCTTTTTGTGTTTTAAGGGTGAATTAAGGTTTTGGTCTGCCAAAATCTTAAATCACAGCAGGCCGTGCTACATCAGAATCAACCATTCTAACCACAACTCTTCCATGAGGGCTATCCGGAATTGCCTTTGGATAAGACTCATCTCTAGCGACCTCATAACTTTGGCCTAAAGCAGATTGCAATTTGGCCTGAAGCTCCGCTTCCCTTCCAATCATATGGAATTCTTGTTGCGGGCCCATCCTCTCAACCAATTCCTCAGCAAGTATGGAGAAATCTCCACTCTGCAAAGCATCAGCCTTAATACCTCTACCTAACCTAAATTCATAACTCATCAAAGAAAGATAATTTAATGGTTTTTATACTTTTCCTAAACCCTTCAAAGTCCCACTAACTTTTTCAACACTCATTTTGTCAGGCCAAACGGCCAAAGAAGCTCTGACTTTGTCCATAGATTTTCTATTCACAGAAATAATCGCCCAATCTTTTCCAGATTTTACAACATTAAGTGAGGCTTCAGACATCCCAAGAACTCCTATAAAATCTCTAACAGACTTTGGAATATTCGTCTTAAGATTTTTCCCTTTAACAAAAAGATATCTTTTATTCTCCTTCGCTGACGGTTTAAGTGGCTTCATAGACATCAGAGGAAAAGAGAGTTTATATTGTTTTTTAATTACAAAATAAAAGGCAGTAATTATCTAAAAAACCATTGCGTTGAGGAGCTATTTGCAGGATATTTTATCATGGCCAAAAAAGTTTCAGATTATTAACTACAATCGAAAGTTTATTATCACACCATAGTAGTGACATATAGAAACCTTTAAATACCCCTTCCATGACCTAATAAGATGGAGGATATTACTAGAAGATCATTTATAGGAGGTTTAGCCGCACTTGCCCTAACTGGAGTTGGGGCCCTATTAAAAACCTCTGATAAAAAAAGAACTCCCCCAGAAAGTTGGGAAGAAACAATAGATTTTAATGACTTTTCTGTAGATGTTTCTAAAGAGGTTATAGATGTTATTTCAAGAGAATATAGTAGGGAAAGAGAAACAGCTTTTCTTCTATTTGCAGATGACACTGGTTCAATCACAAAGACAACTAACATATGTTCGTACGGAACGAGAAATTCAACAGGATTTGTCCCAGGTTTTATAGAATCATTTCTTCCCCATGCACAGAGCCAAGGTTTTGAACTTGTTGGAACATATCATTCCCATGTAAATTCTAGGGAAGGAGGAGGGGGCCACGAATTGTCATATGATGATATGCATTATAAGGGGAGGACAGAAAATGATGTTTTGCGTTTATTGGGATATGGTGCAGAGGGGCATCCATTCCATATAAAAGGATGGATCCCGATAGCAAAACACGGTCCACTAGGAAAAGAGAATAAATTCATAAATGGGCGATATGATCAGCTTGAAGAACAAGGAGTGATAGGAGAATCTGAAAGAGGTAGGCGAGATGTAATAAACTTAAAGATAAATCCAATCAATACTTTAGAAACACCAAGATTCGAAGATATAGAGCGGCTTATATTAACAGATCCAAGATATGGCTCAATGAGAAACCAGTTGAAGGAAGATGGAACAGGATAAATTCAATCAAGACAATGATCTTCTAAAAACTTATTTAAACCCTTAGAACTTATTCAAAACATAAAAAAGAGGAGGAAAATAAGTGAGGATTTATCTATGCGATTCTCTTAGGAGGCACTTGAAAGAATCGCTTTTCAGACCAAGAAGGGAAAATCTAAAAAAACCGCTTAGGTTGTTTTAAATGGAAGTTTGCACTATCGGAGGTTATGAGGAAGTTGGGAAAAACATGACTGCAGTTAAAATTGGAGACGACGTAATTATCTTTGATGCCGGGGTTTTTTTACCCCCATTAATCAAACTACAGGAGGAAGAAGATAGACAACAAGCGTATTCTGTAAAAAAATTAAGGAATATTGAAGCAATTCCAAATGATCTTGTACTGGATAAACTAGGATGGACAAATAAAGTTAGAGCAATAGTCATTGGACATGCCCACTTAGATCATGTTGGAGGCTTGCCTTATTTAGCAGACAGATACCCGAAGGCAACAATATTTGCAACACCCTTCACAATGGAAGTTTTAAAGGAAATTCTAGAAGATGAAAGAATAAGCCTAAAGAATAAGATGCATAAAGTGGAAGCAGATTCTTATTGCATGATAAATAAAAAAACTGGATTAAAATTGGAGTTTGTTAGAACAACCCATTCAACAATTCAATGTGTTTTTGGAGCACTCCATTCAAAAGAAGGAGTCTTTTTTTATGCCCTTGATTTTAAATTCGATAATTTTCCAACTCTTGGCCAACCTCCAAATTATAAAAGACTTAAGGAACTTGGAAAAAAAGGAGTAAAGACCCTCGTTGTTGACTCCCTATATTCTGGAACTGATAGAAGGACTGCAAGTGAGAGGATCGCCAGAAATTTATTAGAAGATGCCCTTTCATATGTAAGAGATAGAAAATCCGCATTATTTGTAACAACCTTCTCATCCCATATAGCTAGATTAAAAAGTATAGTAGAATTTGGAAAGAGGACTAATAGGGAGATAGTCTTTATTGGAAGAAGCTTAAACAAATATGTAAATGCTGCAAATAGAGTTGGGATGTGCCCATTTAAAGAAAAGATAGGGATGCTAAAATATAGAAGACAAGTAGACTCCTTCTTAAGGAAAGTCCAAAAAAATAGAGGAAGATATCTGGTTGTATGTACTGGACATCAAGCTGAACCAGGAAGCATCTTAGACCGGATTGTAAAAGGACAAACCGGATTTCATTTGAAGAAAGGAGATCATGTCATCTTCTCATCAAGCGTAATCCCAGTAGATGTTAACTTAAGGGCCCGTGAAAAGATGGATAGGAAATTAGGAAAGATGGGAGTAAGAGTTCAAACAGACATACACGTTTCAGGACATGGGGGGAGAGAAGATTTAAGAGATCTAGTTGAAATGCTAAAACCTAAACATATAATCCCCGCCCATGGATCTCTAGAACAAGAAAAACCCATGATTGATCTTGCAACAACAGAGTTAGGTTACAAAGCTGGAAAGACAGCTCATTTATCTAGAAATGGAAATGTTGTGAAGATAAAATAATACAATTAATAAATAAACTGAAGTCTTTTGTAGGAGATTCTCTCCCCTGTAAATTAGCTTCTCAATATTATAAATGTGGAAAGGGACAAAATTAATAAAAAATGGATGGTAGAAAATTAGGTTGTTTAAAGATGTGCGATTCTCATAGGAGGCACTTGAAAGAATCGCTTTTCAGACCAAGAAGGGAAAATCTAAAAAAACCGCCTAGGTTGTTTTAACATGGTTAATCAAGGAATTCTAGAAGGATTAAGATATGCTCTAGCAAAAGGAGAATCTCTAAAGAGAGCTATGCTAACTTTCCATAATGCTGGCTACCCTGAAAAAGATATAAGGGAAGCTGCAAAGGAAGTACAATTAGAACAAGCCACTCAAGCAAACCAGCCAGAGGTTCAACCCCAAACTGAAGGAACAAAGAATATTTCTCCTAAAAAGATGGGAGTTAAACAACAGATTTCTTCTTATGAAGAACCAAAGAAAAAGCAGAGCTTCTTCACAAGTAAGTGGTTCATAATAACTTTATCACTAATCCTTTTCCTATTAATCCTAGCCCTTATGGGCTTCTTTATATTTGAGGATTTTTTCAGTAAGTTGTTTGTGTAGATCTTAAATCAAAAAATCTTTTACCATTAATAATTCTTATATACCCAAGGATCAAACTACTCTTATGCCAATCTATCAACCAGCAGAAGACTCCTTCCTGATGAAAGAAATTTTAGAAAAGGAAGTTCCAGAATTATTGAAGGAGAATAAAAATTTAAAATTCTTAGAAATAGGATCAGGCTCTGGAATACAGATAGAAGCCTTAACCAATCTTAATATAAAACAAGAGAATATAACTTTAACCGACATAAATCAAGAAGCAGTAATTAATTTAAAAAAGAAATTTTCAAAATCAAAAGTTATTAATTCAAATCTTTTCCAGAATGTAGAAGACAAGTTCGATCTAATAATCTTCAATCCTCCTTATCTCCCAGAAGATCCCCAAGAACCAGAAGATTCAAAGCTTGCCACAACAGGGGGAGAAAAAGGAAGTGAGGTGGTTAATAGGTTCCTAACTGAGGCAAAAAACCATCTAACAAGCAAGGGAAGAATTCTCCTTCTAACATCCAGTCTAACTGAAGGAATAGATTGGAGTGGATGGAACAAAAGGAAAATAGGGGAGAAAAAGCTCTTTATGGAGCACCTTTTTGTTTGGGAATTGACACTTTAATATCCCATCACAATCAATTTTATATACGCCTCAATTTTAAATTTATTGTTAATTAAAATGGTGATTAAATATGCGCGATTTCATAAGGAGGCATTTGAAGAAATCGCTCAACCGCAATTAAAGGGGAAGTTCGAGCAATGTTCACTCGTATCAATTATTGAACGAAGTGAATGTCGTAAGCTAGTGAGCTTGCGAGTTATAAAAGAAACCGTAGGTGTCTTTTAATGGTGAAATTTGCCCATCTTGCCGATGTACATTTGGGGGGCTGGAAACAGGAGCCAATGCAGGATTTAAATTTCCTCTCCTTCCAGACTGCAATAAACAAATGTATTGAAGCAAAACCAGACTTTGTAATAATCGCAGGAGATTTATTCGATACAGCTTATCCAGGGATAGAAATTCTTAAAGGAACTTTTGCAGAGCTAAAAAAATTAAAGGAAGCGAGAATACCTTGCTTCATAATAGCCGGCTCACACGATTATTCTGTTTCCGGGAAAACTTTCCTAGATGTATTAGAGAAAGCAGGATTCTGCAAGAATGTTGCAGATTATGAGGAGATAGATGAAAATACAATAATGCTAAATCCAATAGTACATGAGGGAGTAGCTTTTTATGGATATCCAGGAAGGAAATCTGGATTAGAAGTTTCAGATATAAGGAAAATAAAATTAAATGATGCCCCTGGATTGTTTAAGATATTTCTCCTTCACACAACTTTAGATAAAGTTGTAGGAACTCTTCCAATAGATGCAGTGGAATCAGCTCTCCTTCCAAAAGCAGATTACTACGCCCTAGGACATATACATGTGGAATTCAATAGAGATAATTTTGTTTATCCAGGGCCAATTTTCCCAAACAATTTTGCAGAACTAGAAGATTTAGGGCAAGGAGGCTTCTGTTTTGTAGATACAGAAGCACAAAACACCCTAGAGAGAGTAAGAATCAAAATAAAAGACACATTAAAGATAAACATAGAAGTAAATAATGCATTAATAGCAACAGATGAAATCTTATCAGAATTGGGAAAGCATGAGCTAAATGATAAAATAATTCTTTTGAGAGTAAAAGGAATAATAGAAAACGGAAGAAATTCAGACATAAAATTCCAAAAAATAGAGGAATATGCAAGAGAAAAAGGAGCATACTTTCTACTAAGGAATATCCACGACTTAAAGGAAAAGCAACCAGACTTGAATATAGATATAGAATCTAAAAGTGAAGAAGAAATTGAAAAAGAAACAATAAAAGTCTATTCAGAAGAAAATCCTTCAGATTTCAATGCCTTAATGCCAGAACTCATAAATGCTCTATCAATAGAAAAAGAAGAAGGAGAAAAGTCAGAGATGTTTGAGAATAGATTGGTAGAATCAACGAAAAAAATACTGAGGTTTTAAAATGATAAAGATGGGAAGAGAAATAATCAAAGAAAAAGGTTTACCTAAAGGATATGTCATTACAGATTCAAATATAATTGAATATTATAAAGATCTAATGGGGGAAAAAGGATTTGTTATTAAGGCAGGAGAGGAAAGCAAATCATTAGAAGTATATTCAGAGATTGTTAATGAATTAAAAAATGAGGATACAATAATTTCCTTTGGAGGAGGGGTTGTTGGTGATTTAGCAGGGTTTGTAGCATCAACTTACAAGCGAGGAATAAAATTAATCCATGTTCCGACCTCATTACTCGCAATGGTAGATAGCAGTATTGGAGGTAAAAATGGAATCAACCTAGGAAAGAGAAAAAATTATCTTGGAACAATCTACCAAGCAGATGAAATATTAATTGATCTATCTTTCCTAGAAACTCTTCCAGAAAAAAGATTTGAAGAAGGTGTAGCAGAGATAATAAAATATGGGTTCCTATTCGGAAACCCAAGTTTAGAAAGGTTAAGGAAGGGAATTAATCCACACGATTCAGATTTACAAGAAATAATTTCAGAATGTGCCAAAACAAAAATGGAAGTAATAGAAAGAGACAAAAATGAAAGTGGTTATAGGGATGTTTTAAACTTTGGCCATACAATTGGGCATTCTATAGAACTTATTTACAACCTATCTCACGGAGAGGCAATCTCAATAGGAATGGTAAAGGAGTTGGAATTAGTAGGGAAAATGGAAGAAGCAGAGAATCTTAAAGCCATCTTGGAGAATAATAGGTTGCCAATAGAATTTCCAGATAATTTTAATTCAGAAGAAGTTTTAGAACTAATGAAATCAGATAAAAAAGGAACTTTTGTTTTCTCCTTTGGTAAAGAAAATTATAATATAAAATTAAATGAAGGGGATGTAAGAAATTTTCTAAAATGATTTTAAAAAGAATAGCCCTTAACAACATTAGAAGCTATGAAGATATAGATATAGAGTTTAGTGAAGGTTCAACTCTTTTATGGGGGGATATAGGATCTGGAAAAACATCAATACTTTTAGGGATAGAATTTGCCCTATTTGGACTGCAACCAGGACAAAAAGGATCATCATTATTAAGGAATGGGGCAGAATCTGGAGGGGCAACAATTGAATTTGAAGTTGAGGGGAAAACAGCATTAATTGAGAGAACTCTTAAAAGATCAAAAACAATTTCTCAAGATTATTCTTCTATAACAATTGATGGGAAGAAGAAAGAAATCGCAGTAACAGAGTTAAAAAGTGCGGTTCTAGATCTATTAAATTATCCAAAAGAATTTTCAAAGAAACAAAATCTCCTTTACAAGTTCACAGTATACACTCCTCAAGAAGAAATGAAACAAATAATCCTACAGGATGCAAATTCAAGATTGAACACCTTAAGGCACGTCTTTGGAGTAGATAAATACAAGAAAGTTTTAGAGAATGTAGCAATAGTTAGCTCAAAGATAAAAGATCAAAAGAAATTGAAAGAGGGAATGACTTTCAATTTAGAGAAAGATAAAGAAGATTTGGAAGTAAAGAAAAAGGAGATCCAAGCAAAGAACAATGAACTATCTTCCCTGGAAGCAGAATTATTATTAAAAGTAGAAGCAAGAAAATTAATTGAAACAGAAAAACAAGGAATTGATGAAAAAATAAAGGAAAAAGACAACCTACAAAAAGAAATAGAAAAAACCCAGATACTTGTTACAACAAAAGAGCAGTCAATTATTGAAAATAAAAATACCCTAGACCAGTTAAAATCACAATTAGAAGAGTCCGCACACCTAGAATTTAATCCTTCTAAGATAACAGATCTAGAATCACAAATATCTAAAACAAAAGAGCAAAAAGACGCATTAAATGAAAAAAATTTAGAAATAAACTCAACAATACACTCTCTAATGTCTAAAAATGAAGAAAGTGAAACCCTAAAAAATAATTTATCTAAAATAGAAATGTGTCCAACTTGCTTACAAGACGTTGATCCGGTGTATAAGAGTAATGTTTCGAACAAATTGGAATCCGATGTCTCAGGAAATGTAAATAGAATAAAGGAACTAACAATAGAAAAGCAAGATCTAAATAAAAAAATGGCCCTTCTTGATGAAGAAATACTCTCTTCTCAGAAACAAATAAATGATTTAAATATTTTAAAAATAAGATTACAAGGAGTACAAGAAAAAAGAGTAAGATTGGAAGAACTTCAGAAACAAATGGATCTTTCAAAAAAAGATGAAGAACTTCTAAAAGGACAAATAGAGGTTTTAAGAAATTCGGTTTTTGAGTTGGCCAAATTTGATGGAATATTCAAGAAGAAACAAGAAGAATTACAGATTGCTCAAAGAGAAGAAAAGATTTCAGAAATAAAACTAGCAGAATTGAAAAGAGAGATAAATGTCTTTCTAATCCAGATCTCAGAATTAGGGCAAAGAATCCAAAAGACAGAAGAAATAAAGAAAGAACTGAATTATCTAAATGAATTAGAATCTTGGCTAACAAAGAAATTCTCACTAATAGTATCAGATATAGAAAAGAATGTAATGGTTAGACTTAAATCAGAATTTTCAGAAGTTTTCTCAAAATGGTTTTCAATGCTAGTTTCAGATAATTTTAATGTAAGGTTATCAGATGATTTTACCCCCATAATTGAACAACAAGATTATGAAATAGATTATTCTTACCTTTCAGGGGGGGAAAGAACTGCAGTTGCTCTAGCATATAGGCTAGCATTAAATCAAGTAATAAACTCCCTACTAAGCAAAATAAAAACACGAGACCTAGTAATTTTAGACGAACCAACCGATGGTTTCAGCGATTCTCAATTAGATAAAATGAGAGAGGTTCTGGAACAATTAGAAGTTGCCCAGTTAATAGTAGTCTCTCATGAGCAAAAGATTGAAGGATTTGTTGAGAATGTAGTTAAGTTTAGAAAGGAAAATGGAGTGAGTATTAAGGATTCATGATTTCTTCTCCGAAAAATTTATAAAGCCAAATACTAACAGAATAATATAAGTTCTAATAAATTAATTAGATATTGATTGTTTAAAATGGATCAAGAATTAAAAAAACATGTTACCAAGACAGGTACTACAACTGTTGGGATTGTCTGTAAGGATGGAATCGTAATAGCTGCAGATAAGAGAGCAACATACGGAGGAGATTCAGGAGTTTCATATATTGCTGGAAAAGATCAAAATAAGATTTTTGAGGTAAATGAAGATCTGATTGTTACTGTAGCAGGTGTAGCTTCTGATACAAGGAAATTAATAAAAATTGTTAGGGCAGAATTAAAACTAAAAGAGCTAAAAGCAAAATCTAAACCAACAATAAAACAAGCTGCAAATTTATTTTCAAGTTTGGCTTACCAGAACATAAGGCAACCCTCAATGATCCCCGCAATCACACACTTCTTGTTAGGTGGAAAGGACAGTGAAGGATTTTATCTTTACGATGTTGCTCCAGATGGTTTTTTAATTGAGGGAGAGGATTTTGCAGCAACCGGTTCAGGGATGATACACTGCAACCCAATATTGGATTCAGAATACAAAGAAGGAATGACTCTTGATGAAGGAATAAAATTGGCAGAGAAGTGCATGATGGCTTCAATGGGGAGAGATCCCGCTTCAGGAGAAGGGATAGATCTTTACACGGTGACAAAGGACAAAATAGAGCAAGTTACAAAACAAAAAGTGGAATTAACTCTCAAGGATCAATAATTTTATATTTATTTAGGTGAAAATATGGCAGACATTCTAAAACAGATAACAGAGAGGCTTCATGGGAAAGTCTCTGATGCAACATTTGAAGGAGCAAACGTAGTTCTTTACACAGATAATGAAAAGTTCTTCAAAGAAGGTAGCGGAGAGATTAAAGAGATAGTTAATGAGATTAAAAAGAGAATAGAATTAAGATCAGATCAAAAAATCCTAATGAAGGAAGAGGAAACAGAAAAGAAAATAAGGGAGATTATCCCAGAGGAAGCAGAGATAACCGGAATATACTTTGACTATCATAGAAGTATCTTAGTAATCGAAGCTAAAAAACCTGGATTAGTTATTGGAAAACAAGGTTCAATCCTAGAGGAGATAAAGGGGGAAACTTTATGGACTCCTCAAGTTCAAAGGGCAGCTTCAATAAAGAGTAAAATCACAGATAACATCAGAGAGGTTCTTTATGCGAATAATAACCATAGGAGAAGATTCTTAGATAAGATAGGTAAAAAGATCTATGAGGATTGGAATCCTGAAAAACAAGATACTTGGGTTAGATTAACTTTTCTAGGATCAGGTAGACAAGTTGGAAGATCTTGCCTTCTATTACAAACCCCAAAATCAAAGATTCTTTTAGATTGTGGAGTTGATGTTGCTTCTAGTGGGGCAGATAAATTCCCTTACTTTAATGTTCCAGAATTTGATATCTCTCAACTAGATGCCGTTATCATTTCCCACGCACATTTGGATCATGTAGGTTTATTGCCTTACTTGTATAAAATGGGGTATAAAGGCCCAGTTTATATGACCGCTCCAACAAGAGACATAGCAGCTCTACTTAATCTAGATTTCATAGGAGTAGCTTACAAACAAGCTGTTAAGCCATTATTTAGTTCAACAGATATCAAAGAGATGGTTAAGCATAGTATTTGTCTAGGGTATAATGAAGTTACAGATGTAACTCCAGATGTAAGAATAACCTTCTACAATTCAGGACATGTTCTTGGAAGTTCTATGGTTCATTTGAATATAGGAAACGGAGCACATAATTTACTTTATGCAGCAGATTACAAATATTCTAGGACACGTTTGTTGGAGCCAGCAATTACAAATTTCCCAAGAGTAGAATCAGCAATAACTGAATCTACCTACGGGGCAAAAACAGATATCCTTCCACCAAGAGCAGAGACCGAAGCAAAATTCATTAAGATGGTAAAGGAAACAATAGAAAAAGGAGGGAAAGTCCTAATACCGGAATTAGGATTAGGACACGCACAAGAAACAATTCTAAGAGTTGAAGAAGCAATTAGAGAAGGTCTACTTCCAAAAATACCAATGTATATTGATGGAATGATTTGGGATATTAATGCCATTCACACAGCATATCCAGATTTCCTAAGTAGCAAAGTAAGAAACCAAATATTCCAAGATAGTAATCCTTTCCTTTCAGATATCTTTGAAAGAATTGGATCTGCCCAAGAAAGAAAGAAAGTAATAGAAGGCGGGCCATGTATAGTTATCGCAACCTCCGGAATGCTTGTTGGGGGAGCATCAGTAGAATATTTCAAGGCCTTCGCAGAGAACAAGAACAATATGATGATCTTAAGTTGTTATCAAGGACCAGGTTCTATTGGTAGACAAGTCCAGGAAGGAGCAAGAGAGGTAGTTGTAGAAGATGAACAAGGAGCAGGAAAAAGAAAGATAGAGGTTAACATGAGAGTAGAATTGTTAAGCGGTCTTTCCCCTCACGCAGGACGTTCAGAAATAATGTCCTTTTTCAATAACATGCGTCCAAAACCAAAGAGGATATTAATCAACCATGGAGAAGTTTCAAAATCTTTAGATTTGGCTTCTTCGTTATATAAAACTCAAAGAGTTGAAACCACAGTTCCTAGAAATTTAGAGACTATTAGGTTGAGATAGTCTTAAAAAGCATTTCCACTTAATCTTGTAAGGTGAATAAATGAAACATAATCTAAAAGTAACATTAATTTTGCTGTTAATGTTCCTTGCAACACAATTTATAGGACTATATGTTGTGAATAGCTATTCTCCAACCCAAATAATAGATGGAGATATTTTGAATGTAACTGCACAAGAGCTTCCATATGGTTTAGAAACCCCAGAAGTAAGAGAAGAAGTAGAATATAATTATTTCTTATACTCTATAATATTTGCATTCATTATAGCGATATTACTCTTATTTTTATTGATGCGTTTTAATGTAGCTCTTGTAATAAAAATTTGGTTCTTCTTAGTAATAATTGTTTCTTTAGGAATAGCAATTAATTCTTTCTTTCCAGGATTAAAAAATGCCTCCACAATAGCAATAATAATTGCCCTCCCATTAGCATACGTAAAAATCTTTAAGAATTCTTTCTTTGTGCATAACCTAACTGAGCTTTTAGTTTATCCAGGAATTGCAGCTGTTCTTGTTCCAATACTTAATTTGAAGACAATGATATTTCTTTTAATAATAATCTCTATTTATGATATGTGGGCTGTTTGGAAGTCTGGATTGATGCAAAAAATGGCTAAATATCAAATACAAGAATTAAATATATTTTCAGGGTTCTTTGTACCCCATTTGTCTAAAAAATTAAAGGATAAAATCAAAGCAGTAAAGAAACTTCCAAAGAAAAAGCAAGAAAAATTCAAGAAAGAGAAATTCAAGATAAATTTCGCAATTTTAGGAGGAGGAGACGTAGTTTTCCCTATCCTTGCATCAGGAGTTGTTTTGAAAGAATATGGATTTACCACGATTGGAGCATTACAAGTGCCTCTAGCATCCATATTTGTAATAATCGGGGCCGCATTAGGGCTATCATATATCTTTTTCTATGGCCAAAAGAAAAAATTCTATCCTGCAATGCCTTACATAACGGCAGGAATATTCTTAGGGTTGCTAGCAATCAAGTTTTTCCTTTAATCCAGAATTTCTTAATTGTATCTACTATTTAAAGGTAACAATATAGGAAACTTTATAAAGGATAATTATCTGGCCTGAGTAGTGAAAAATGACTACTAGAGATACAGACAATTATAGAACTGAAAGTGTTAGTTATGAATTTCAAGATCCTGTAAATAAGGCAATTCATGAGGCATATGAGGCCGTAAGAGATGATCTCACAAAGGATTTAATGCTCAACCTGGAATGATTGAAATTATGGAGAATTTAAGATAAAAATGCTAGTTAAACAAGAACTAATCAACAAGATAAAGGACTACTTTGGTCTAAACGTCTATGAAACAAAAGTCTGGTTAGCTTTGCTTTCTAAGGGAGTTGCTTCAGCAGGTGAAGTAGCAGAGATATCTAGAGTTCCAAGATCTAGAACATACGATGTTCTTGAAAGTTTAGAAAAGAGAGGTTTCGCAATAGTTAAGCTGGGTAAACCAGTGAAATACCTGGGTGTAAAGCCAGATATGATTCTTGATAAGCTTAAAAAGGGTGTTAAAACTGAAGCTGATGAGAAAGTAATAAGTCTTTCAAAGATTAAATCTACCTCAGAATTTGAACAATTAGAAGAGCTATATAAAGAAGGAATAGAGCCAGTAAAGAGAGAAGAATTATCTGCAGCTCTAAAAGGGAAATCAAACATTTCAGGATATTTAAGAGACATTCTTCAAAATGCAACTAAGGAAGTTATAATTTGTACAAATGCAGACGAAGTTGCTTCTAAGAAAAGCTTATTTAAACAAACTTTTGAAAATCTAATTAAAAATAAAATAAAAGTAAATATTGCATTATCTGGAGATGAAGAGATTATAAAAGATCTTGAAGGAAAGTTCGGAATAAAGATAAAAAGAATAAAAATTGATACAAAATTCTTCATAGTAGATAGAAAGGAGATTCTTTTCTATTTATCTAAAGAATCTAGAGAAGGAGATACAGCAATCTGGCTTAACTCAGAATTTTTCTCACAAGCATTTGCATCTCTTTTTGATAAAGCAACTAAATAAGATTCATTTTATCTACTTGCATTTCTTTAAGCCTTTTATTATATTTAACTTCCCACTTTTTGATAAAATCTTTTAAATTTCCTTTAACTTTCTCTCTTGAGTAAATTTTTCCATTCTTTGTGAAAGTTTTTTTATGTTTTTTCTTAAATAATTTGAGATTTTTATGATCTTTAATAAAAGGGCCGTTTGAGATTATTTCTTTCTTAGGTTTTGCAACAAAAAAGCATTGAGCTTCTTTACCCCCAAAATAATCAAATCCTCTGTTCTTCACATCAAAACTCTTAGAAATCTGCTGTTCTAAATGATTGTAAAATTTAAGGAGTTTAGTCCCAGCTATATCTCCCTCTTGTCTTTTAGTCTTCAATTCAATTAAAACAAAATCCAAGCCTTTCTTCTTTGCCCCTTTTTCAACTTTCTCCAAATCAACTTTCTCCAAATCAAAGGCCCTTATTGATGGGCTTTTTAAAAATTTTAAAGCAGATTTCCTAAACTTTTCAAAGGTTTCATCAGATAGGGCAGCAAGTGCATTCCTATTTTTTGAGGTGGGATCTACAACCACAATAGGAGAATCTAACTTAGAACTATTAAGGTCCATCAAAACTTGAGCTTTATTCTTATATTGCTTCTCCATATCTATAACAATCTTTCCTTTAGATTTTGAAATCTCTTTTAAGAGCTTGGTGAAATTTCCATAATGAACGATTAATAACTCTAGGGCATATCCAGAAAAACCTTTAACATAAGACTCTGCACCATAGGTCCCGTTCGCATAACAAAATGCCTTAAGGATCTTTATCTCATCCAATGTTTTCTTAGATTTAGCCTTACCATTAATATATTTAACATGGGAATATGATAAATCAGTTATATTTTCTGCTTCATCAGGATTATTAACCTTAACAACAGGAATTAATTCAATCTCAAATCCCTTGTCAAGTTTTATCTTAAAATAATCCCTAGAACCATGAATCAATGAAACCCCTTTTACATTTTTTAGTAATTTTTTAGTTAATTGTGATACTTTTTCATTATATTTTTTATCAAATCTTAAAAAAACATCCACATCATATTTCTCCTTCCTTATGACTGTTTTTTTTGCAAAACTTCCTCCTACAAATACCTCTACCTTTAATCTATTTTTCTTTATTTGAGAATTAATTTTCCTTAAAAAATCCTTTAGAGATTTATCAATATATTTTAAATCTTCTCCAGCAGGATCAACTCTTTCCAAAACTTCTTTTATAATTGAGTCTATTTTATTACTCATATCAAGTAATAGAGAATATAGTTTATTAATCTTCTTTTTCTATTAATATAAAGATCAAGTCTATCCACGTTTTAGATTATATTGCCAGCAAATCAGATTATCAATCCCAAAAAGATTCAAATGATCATTAACTACTCTTTATCTTCATCAGGATCAATAATCTCCTTGAAATCCTTCAAGTTCTGTTTCAAAGTACTTGCCAAATCAATTATGTATTTTCCTTCTTCTAACTTGTAAATTAAAGGCCTATCCTTCCTAAATAAATTAACTATATCTAACTCAAACTTACCTTCGCCTGTAACTCTAACAGATTCTATATCTAATATAACAGGAGCGTTAGGTTCTACAATTCCCGCCATATCTCTTATATCTTTCTCAATACTCTCTTTTTGCTCATCAGGAATTTCTATGGGTTTATTCTTTAATTGTTCTAACTGTTCTTCTTTAATA
>CEPX01027824.1_pt1 | contig 21508 bp, 34 predicted proteins | sample 361361 | NCBI WGS metagenome assembly CEPX01 (sample SAMEA2619974, study PRJEB7988) | marine metagenome | biome: marine biome (ENVO:00000447); feature: mesopelagic zone (ENVO:00000213) & marine oxygen minimum zone (ENVO:01000065); material: "saline water (ENVO:00002010), including plankton...
ATAGCCATAACTATTACGAACCATTAGCATCATGGGATTTCGAAAGCATTTGGCAAGAAGTTGAAGGTGGTTACCCTGAGTTAAGGGTTGGAGATGGAGAAGTTGCGAAGGAATTTGTACCTCTCCCTGTTTTCTTTAAAAAATTGGGTTGTAAGATACTACATCCAATTAACGATGAAGAGTTTGATTCTTGTGTTGAAAAATAAATTTTTAGATGTAGTATTGACTTGAGAGTTTCTTTGTATTACCTAACAGGAAGGTATTTAAACGCCTTTCAAATCTTTTTTTCATAGGTTTTAATCAAAATGAAGTTAACAATTATCGGACCAGAAGGGAATAGGGCCGAGATAGAAGAAATGGGAGACTATTATATTGGAAGATCTCCGGGATGGGGGCGTGTTACATCTATTACAGGTTCAGATGGAGAAAGCCAACCTATTGCAGAAGGACATACTAGTGTAAGTCGAGATCACCTTAGGGTTTTAATTTCAGACGATGGAGTAGTTCTTGGAGATAGAGGATCTACCATGGGAAGTTTTTTAGAAGATGAGAGATTTGACACAGAGCACCTTACACATAGCGGACAGTCCAAATTGAGGCTAGGTAGTGTAGAATTCAGGTTAGCTTATGAGATGTAGATTCTTGTGATTGTTTTGCTTGAGTAGTTAATGTTAAAAATTGAGATTATCATTGTTTCTTATGGAAGTATATCAGCCAGCAGAAGATTCGTATATGTTTGCGGAGTTTTTAGAAGATTATTTTGAAGACAATAAGGATGTTAGCTATTTGGATATGGGTTGTGGTAGTGGAATTTTGGGGAAGAAGGCTTTAGATTGTGGCGTTAAGGAGGTCTTGTCTGTTGATATAAATCCCGAAGCTGTTGAAGAAGCCGGGAAGAAGGGGATTAAGGCAATCGCCAGTGATTTATTTGAAAATGTTTCAGGTGGATTTGACGTTATTAGTTTCAATGCTCCTTATTTGCCATTAGACGAAAGAGAACCAGAGGGAAGTAGGTTGGCGACTACAGGTGGAGAAAAAGGGGATGAGGCTGCAGTTAGGTTTTTGGAAGAAGCTAAAAAACATTTGGCTAAGAATGGGAGAATATTTTTGTTGATCTCTAGTCTGACTCCGATGGATAAGATTAAGGAGTTTGGAGGGAAGGTTGTCGTTCGAAAGAGGATTTTTGGCGAGGATTTGATTGTTCTAGAGTATAATAATGCTTAAAAGGAATGGCGGCGTTGGTTGGATATGGGAAATTTAGGTTTTGAGCCTCTTCCGGAAACTTATGTGGATACTGGAGAGGAGGTTGGTGGGGGGCGCCATTGGCCCAGCAGAAAGATTCCAGATTTGTATGATGAAAAAACTAGGCCTCCAGGATTTATAGAGGATAAGGCTAAGAAAAATCTTAAAGTTGAAGAAACTATGCGGACAAATTCTATTAAGCTTTTTAATCTTTATAGGGCACGTAGAGATATGAGTCTTTTAGAATTAGATGAAACAATAGTTAGGCTTGATGTATCCTGTGAGGGATGTGAATCTGTTGAGAGAACTGTTGTTGGATTGTGTGCAGATTGTTATGTTTTTGCAAGAGTGGAGTCTGGGGACAGGCCCTATCTCTCAGAGGATTAATTTTATATACCCCTTCTTGTTAGTAGTTTTATGCTTACGGTAGAACTTCTCCTAATGAATCAAAAAGTACAACATTTTACTAGAGCTTTGCAGCGGGGCCAGGCTACGGTGATTACTTCTGATGATGAAAGGGACGAGTTTGTAAGAGAGCTTACTGGAGGTAGGGTTACTTATGATTCTGGAGTAGAGAGATATAGGTCCTTTAGCGGAATGTTTATTTCAGAAAAGGATGTTTTTGGGATAGCAAGTGAGTCAAAAGATTTTAATGATATTACAGATGGAACATATAATTATTTATTGCGTTCTTTAGCTGCTTAGGGAAGACAAAACCCTTAAATATCCCACATCCTATTTTATTCTATGTTAGATATAAAGTTTGTTCGTGAGAATGTTGATCTTGTTCGTGAGAATATTGCGAAGAAGTTTCAAGACGACAAGTTACCATTAGTAGACGAAGTTTTGAAACTAGATGAAAAATGGAGAAAAGAAAAATATGCTGCAGACGGCCTAAGGGCAAAAAGGAATAAGGTTTCTGAAGAGATTAATCAATTAATGAAGGGCGGGAAGAAAAAAGAGGCTCAAGTTCTAATCCAAGAAGCTAAAGAGATTCCTGCGGCGATTAAAGAGAGTGAAGAGGTTGAACAAAGACTATGGAATGAGCTTAGAGAAAAATTATCAGGTATCCCAAATATTATGTCTGATCGCGTCCCTATTGGAAAAGATGATTCAGAAAATGTTGTAGAAAAAGTTTATGGAAAACCAAAGGATCCTAAGTTTGATTTGAAAGGTCATGTTGAATTATTGGAGGAACTTGGGATGGCTGATTTTGAATCTAGTTCAGATGTTGCGGGTACAGGGTTTTTCTATATGGAGGGAGATCTCGCTCTTTTGAATAGAGCTTTAATAAATTATACGATCGATAAGATGGTTAAGCATGGTTTTAGGTATATCGAAACTCCATTGTTGTTAAGGGGAGACGTCATCAATAGGGTCACAGATTTGCATGATCAAGAGAATATGATTTACAGAATTGAGAATGATGATTTAGCCCTGATAGGAACTAGTGAGCATTCATTAATCGGAAGATTTGTTGATAAAGAGGTTAATGTAAAAGATTTGCCGATTAAGCATACTAGTTATTCAATGTGCTTTAGAAAGGAGATTGGTTCTCACGGAATTGATGAGAAAGGTTTATTCAGGACGCACCAGTTTAACAAGGTTGAAATGGTTGTTATTTGTAAGCCAGAAGAGTCTGATGATTATTTCGAGAAGATGAAGAAAATTAGTGTTGAGATTCTTAAGGATCTTGGATTGCCGATTAGGGTTTTAAAGATATGTTCTGGAGATTTAGGAGATCTGAAAAAAGAGCAGGTTGATATTGAAGTTTATTCTCCTAGAAGGAAGGGGTATATAGAGGCAGGTAGTTGTTCTAATTTAACAGATTGCCAGGCGAGAAAGTTGGGAATTACAACTAGGATTAAAGGAGAGAGGGTTGTTCCACACACGTTGAATAATACTGCTCTTGCAACACCTAGGCCTTTAGTGGCTATTCTAGAAAACAACCAGCAGAAGAACGGAACAGTCAAGGTTCCGAAGGTTTTGATTCCCTATATGGGCGGGAAAGAAGTGATTGGCAAGAAGGAGAAGTAAATAGATAGAGAAGCAAAGACCGAAAGAGCTGAATTTACAAGTCGTCCCCTATAGTTTTTGTCATCTTTCTCTTTGTTCGGTTCTGTATCCTTCTAGGAATGTGTTGATTTCTTTTGAACTTGGAGGTATCGGCCCAAATACATTTAAATTTCTCCAATTTTCTTCTGTATAAACTGGTTTCCATTCATCGAGAGAGGTTCTTCCGTCGTTGTTTCCTCTTGTGTCGCATATTTGTTCTGAGAGTGCATAAAGGGTTTTTTCAAGGCTTGCTTCTGAGGCTTCTTTCATAGATTTTAGCGAGTTTACATATGTTACCGATCCAACGGCAAAAATGCATAATCCTAAAAAAGCTGCAAATATTCTTTCATAAACATTTGGTCTTTCTTCTTTTCTATCTTCCATTGTTCTTCACATTTCATAATCTTTATAAGTATTGTTGTATGGTGGTGTATAAGATGAATCTTAAGAAATTCTGGGACGAAATTCCTAAGTTGCCGCTTAGTGCTTTAATCTTTTATTTATGTGTACTTTTATTTTGGTGGGTTGGAGTTATTCCTTCTCCCTCTGAAATTGTGTTGTTTTTAGAATCTCTTTACATTAACTTCGGGTATTTTGGACTTTTTATTGCTACATTCCTTGAGGGAATTGTTTATCTTGGGCTTTATTTTCCAGGATCTTTTATAATTGCGTTGGCTGTGTTTTTTTCTGATGGTAGCTTTTTCACTCTTTTGACAATTAGTATTGTTGTTGCTGCGGCATTAACGGTTACTGCTTTGGTAAATTACTTTCTCGGAAGATATGTTTTAATCAAGGAGCGTGATAAATTAATCGAGAAAGAACTTGATAAGGGGTTCTTTTTCTCTTTTTTGCATCCGAATATTTTGGCTTTTTATTTCTTCAATGAGGGATTGGAAAAGAAGAGCCCCTGGAAGATTGTTTTCATTCCTTTTATTATGATACCTTGGGGATTGGCTTGTGCATATTTCCTCTTCTCATTTGCAGAAGTCGCAAGGTCACGTCTTGAGAGTCCACTTTTTCTTGGTTCACTGATTGTACTTTGGTTGGTTTTAGCTTTTGTGTTTGAGCATAGAAGAAATAGAAAGGTTAGAGGTTAATTATTTTCTTCTTTCTTTTAGTCCTTCCTCCGAGAGTTCACTATCTAATAGGAAACAATCTTCGCCTGAGAATACACTATAGGGCTTATCTAGCTCCGAGTGGATGCAAACACCTATTCTGTTATTCCTACCAGTTCCTTGGTATTCTGGACAATTAGGGCCGCAAGTGATATAGGCTCTTCCTTTTGGTCTTTGATACTTTTTTGCCATGCTTCTTATTCTCCGTTAATTATTTAAATATTTCTGTATCTTATTTAACATGGATTCTAATCTAGCGGTTAAGCAATTGAAAGCTATGGAAAAAATTGTTAATGAGCATGCTGAGGATCCAAGATTGGCTGCTGAAGGATGGGGAGAAGATTGGCAGACACTAATTGCGATAATGCTTTCTGCTCAAACAAGAGACACGTTGACTATTAAAGTTTGTAACGAGTTGTTTAAGAAATATAAGGCGCCCAGTGATTTGGCTAACGCATCGTTGGAACAAGTTGAGAAAGAGATAGGTTCTGTTAATTACTATAAGACCAAAGCTAAAAGGATTAAGGGAACTGCCGAGATTATTGTTAAAGACGGCCTCGGTGATTCTGTTGACGAGCTTGTCAAGTTTCCTGGTGTTGGCAGAAAAACAGCCAATGTTTATTTGGTTGAAGTTAAAAAAGCTGCTGCGATAGGCGTAGATACTCATCTTTCGTATGCCTCGCAATATCTTGGATGGTCTAAGAATAAAACTCCCGAAAAGATAGAGTATGATCTAATGGATCTTTTTCCAAAGAAATATTGGAATCAACTTAACTGGATTGTTGTTAGTTTTGGTCAAATTTTCAGAAGTAAGACAAAAAAAGATGCTTTATTGGATAAGATTTCCAAATTTAAATGACTATTTACTGTTCTTGAAATTTTTGATTATACAAAGTTTGTTTAATCTATTTCTTTTTTTGGAAGAAGTAAATCCTATCTCTTTTTTGAACCTGATAAAATTGCTTTTCCGATGGATATCAAAATAATGTCTTTTTTTATCTTTTTTTATATAAGTCTTAATTTCCCCAGGGGCTATGTTGAATTCCTTAAGTATTATTCTGAAGGCTTCCAGTATATCTTTTCTGTCCTGGAATAGCCTTATACATTTTCCATTCTTCATTATAGATCCTTCATCGTCATAAAAAGCCCTTATAAGTCCTCTTTTGAAATTTGAATTCAGATTCATCATCCTTAGAGAGACCTCTTTGTTAATACCAATTGCAAAATTATCAAATAAGCCATTTAGTATTCTTCCGCAGGCCGATGGATAGAATAGTCCCACATTCTTCTTCTTTTCTAGTTCTTCAATAGAATTAAGTCTTCTTTCCCAGCGAGTTTTGCCTTCAAAATTTGCAGTGTGTTGCATCCAAATTCTAGGCCTTATATTAAACAATTGTAGCATACAGCTCTCAAACTCTTTAAGGAGCTCCGGGTTTGAATTGGAGTAAAATACTTGTTGATATTTGTAGTCAATTGAGCCATCTCCCAAAATGTGTCCAACCAAAAGGCCTAATTTTTTGTTTAGTTTTATTGGGAACTTAATTTTTATCGCGCCCTCCTTGCGTGAACCCGAATTTATTGAGATAATTTTACTTTCTATTTGTTTCCACTGGATGTTTCCAATTTTTGAAATTTTTATAAGTTTCCCTAGTGGAATTGTTCTGGCGCCTCTTGTCCAGCCGCTCATTGTGGGGCAGCTTTTTGTTCTTGGATTTATTGTCATACCTAATTTTTCAATAAAATTTTTGTTCCTATGTGGTATTTCAGAGCTTGAGACTTTTCTCAATATTTTCTTAAGATAGGGTAAATCTATTTTTATATGTATTCGTCCTATTTTGTTGTGGATATCGAGGAGACTTCTATTCTCTTTGTTCATGTTAGACTTAAGTTTTTAATGTTTATATACTTTGTTATGTCATGTTGGCAGGATTTCAAGAAAGATGGGATGGACGGAGAATGAGAATCCTGCTAAAGTTGAGAAAGATCTTGAAGAATTGTTTCCTAAAAAGTATTGGAACTCTATTAATTGGATTTTGGTTAGGTTTGGTCAGACTATTGGGCGGAGTCGGGTTCGGGAGGATGAGGTTTTAGAAACACTTAAAAGCTCTTGATTTTACACTGATTTATGGAAGCTAGTCGTAGATTCAAAGGAATGTTCTTAGCCATGGACAAGGATTTGAGAGAAGGTCTTGAATCTAGATTTCCTTGTATGGGAAAAATGGTTTCTGATGAGGAAATTGTCCAAGGAGATTCCATGCGCTTTTATCATTATAAATTTGATTCTTCTATTGATTGTAATCTCAGAGATGAACTCAAGGTTTTTCTCAATGAACCTGGTGTCGGGGAGCCTGCATTTTACTAAATAGACAAAACCCTTAAAAACTCTGGATAATCCTATCTTTTATGGCAACAGACGCATTGGGATTACCTTCAACTGGCGGAGGATTGATGAGGTATAGCGATGAGTATAATTCTAAACTTAAATTTGGACCCGGAGTTGTTATCGGAATGGTTGTGGTTGTTATTCTATTCGTTCTTGGTTTGAAGATTTTTTATTAAGATGTTTGGTGGTGTTAATCCTAAGCAAATGCAAGGTATGATGAAGAAAATGGGTATTAGCCAAGAGCAATTGCCTGTTAAGCGTGTTGTGTTTGAGATGGATGATGGGAATTTAGTTATTGAAGAACCAGGAGTTATGAAAATCAAGATGCAGGGCCAGACGAGTTATCAGGTTACAGGCGAAGCTGTAGAGGAAGAATTAAGCAGTTTCTCAGATGAAGATGTTAATATGGTTATTGAGAAGACCGGGAAAGAAAAAGAAGAAGTCGTTAAAGCTTTAGAAGAAAGTGATGGAGATATTGCCGAGGCAATAATGTCTTTGAAAGGTTAAGTGTATTCTTGAGTGTAATAATGTTTAAAAAAGATGGAGAGCTGTAGACAATATGAGAAGAAGTAGTGCACGTCTATCTAATATTCTTACTAGAGAAATGGTTGAACGTCTTGAAGTTGATTTAAGTGGGTGTAGAAAAACTGATTTTCGGACTCCTCCTGTTGGGGCTTTCACTAAAAAAGGGGCTTTAAAAAGATTTTATGCTCTTGTTTCAAGAAAGGCAGGGGAGCTGGGAGCAAATTTGGCTGTGATAGAAAATGGACATTATCTTTCAACGATCTTTGGACCAAGATATGACATTTCATATTATTCTGTTCAAGGGAAAGACGAAGCAGATTCTCAATCACAATAATCCTTAAATAGCAAATTAATTTTTACGTCTCATGGTAGAGGTGTGGGCTGAGCAGGTTATTTTTGCAAGGTATCATCTTAGTGTTTGCGAGAGGCTCTTAGATTTTTACGATGAATCTCCGGAGAAGAGATTTTTTATTGGTGCTTTGAATGAATTAGCAAGAGCTGCGACTAAAGTTATTAATGCTGTATTAATGCAAGCAGAGTCAGAGGGTAGGATTAAGATCAGTAGAAATCCGGAGAAGAATCTTAAAGGTTTTAGAGTTGTTTCTGAGAATTATATTCCGCATTCAGAAATTGTATTTGAAATTATGAGAATAAAGAGTGATCATAAAAAATCTCCTGTGCATTTTGATAGGGGCGGTGAGGTTCTGTTTTTGGTTGATGGGAAGTATAAGGCTTTGACCTTAGGAAAGCTGAAGGAATTGTTTTCAAGTTTGAAAGATGAATTGGGCGAACTCAAGGTTGTTTAAATTGTCATGAGCGCATTGCGGGTCTTGACTCATCGTAGTACTTATTCGCCAAGATACAATCTCTTTCACTCCCGGTGAAGCTAATTCTACAACTTGTCGCGAAGTATTTTCCATAGTTTTTTACTGCCTCTTCCACCTTTTCCCCTTGTGCTCCTGGTGGTATGTCTCTTATTGCTATATGAGCAGCTAGGAATTCATTTGCGTCAACACTTCCAGATAGGTTTTCACTTAGTGCTCCATCCCTTGTTATTTTCATGATATTTCATCAAAATTTTCACTTAAAAAGCTTCCTATTGTCGTAAGCTAGGTATACCAGGGTAAACTATTCAAATTTTCCATTCAAAACTCTAACGTCTGGGCTTAGAACTTCTACATTGTCTCCTTTAAACCTAACTCCTCTTGCGATTTTCTGTATCAGCTCTCGGTTTGCTTTGTCTGTATAGAATTCTCTGAATTTTTCTGGCTGCTCTTTTCTTAATATCTTCCAAAATAGACTTGAAATATTTGGATAAGGGAATTTTGTTAAGATAATTGAGTTGCACACATCTCCTGGGAAGTCAACACCCCTTGCGCATTTCGTTGTGAACAAAAGATCATTCTTCTTTTCTATAAAGTTTTCGACTTGGCTATTCTGTCCCAGCTGTAATTCTCTTAATCTTTCTTTGCTGATCAAATGATGTAATTTTAATCTATCTAATTCTTGTTCTGACGGTAAATCCCCAAAGGAATTAACATGTACAAGTGTTGGTCTTGTTGCCAGAGAAATTGAGTGGTCTAAGATTTTCAAATACTGGTCTCTGTTTATTTGCCCATTCTTGAAATTGGCAAAGGCACAGTTCTTTTCTATGCCTGTTCTAACCGGTTTTATTTTTCCGGGCATGTGCTCTTCTGCTTGTATTATTTTGAAGTCCTTTATCCCAAAGATATCTCTCAAGACCTCTGGAGAATGTAATGTTCCACTCATTAGAACTAATTGTTTGTTTTTGTCAACTAATTCTCTGAATTTTTCTGCTAGATTAATTGTTACAAGGCTGATAAATACTCGTTCTTCTTTGTTGTGGCTTTTACCGAATAATCCGGCCTGTTCTATTTCTGGCTCAATTCTTTCTGTTGAAATATATGTTTCATGTAATAACGATTCAAAATTTCTTGCAATTTCTAATGCGTTGTTGAAGTAGTTTAGTTCTTCATCCTCTGCGAGGTTTGGGTTTTTCAATATTAGATCAATTACTTCTTGGAATTCAGTATTTTCTATTTTCTCACATTCAACATCTTTATCTGATTCGAATAGATGGTCGTTTAGTTTGTGTATTAAATCTTTTATGACTGTTTTCTTTTCTTGGTCGTCTGGATGTAATGCAGAAAGTGCAGTTACCAATCTATTTACATTTATCCTTTTCTCTGTTGAGAAGCTGTCTAGGAATTCATCACATTCATCTATGATTTCAATATCAGTCAATGGTTTTCTTCCCATTGCTGTTTCTATTAAGTACTTCATTGAGTTGAAGATTAGGACGTCGCTATTTGCATAGTGTTTGTATTGCATGAAGTACTTGCAGCTAGGACTTCTTTCAAACAAGGAGAACTCTTTCCCAGAAATAGTATCAAAAGGAGTTTTCTTTGCATCTTCTATGACTTTGGACTTTGTTTTTGAGGGATATATAGGACTCCAGTAAGGGCAGGCGGGTGCCACGTTTATTCTTTTCACATCTGTGATGTTTTCAAAGTCTGTTTTATCTGTGTGTGGATTTTGTTCTAGATACTCAAATATTTGAGGAGCATTCTTTTCTTTTATTTCTATAATACATGGCAGATGTCTTTCAGACGCGGCGCAGCAATCAAAGGGACACTCGAAGTTTGCTCTCCCCTTTATGACTGAGATTTTCAATGGTTTCTTGTCGTCTTTTAATATGAATTTTCTTTGACTATAGTCTATCTCATATTGCTCTTGAAGAGATCTGATCGGCACTACTACTGAGGATTTCTTGAAGTTTTTCGCTATGTTTAATGCTATTGCAGACTTTCCAGTTCCACAAACACCATGAATAAATATTATTTTGTGTCCTTCTTTGATTGCTTCTAATGTTTCATTCACAATGTCCTCTTGTGTTTTTCCGCTTGAGAACTTCATCGGTTCTAGCTCTTTACCGCTATGGCTAAAGATGTCTGAAGAATTATCCTCCTTCTCGTTCGTTTTTTCATTTAGTGACCAGGTCATAGAAAATGCCTCTTTACTGGTTAAAAAGTTCTGAGGGGTTTATAAGAATTTAGGTAATTTTTTGAGGAGTAAAGGTTATTCTTCGTTAAGTCTTCGAATCCCAACATCTCTTCCTGCAAGGTAATATACATATTGGTGTGAAGTTCTTAGTGCCTTTGCTATTCCTGGAAGTTCTCTTAGTACATATTTTCTTTCAATTGGTGTCTCAAGTTGCTTTATGTATATAGATCCCCCAACGGCTTCTGCCATTTCCATAGCCTCAACCGCTTGGTGAACTAATCTGTCTGCTACGTCTCCCATCTTATCTACTTCCCCCACCTAGAAAATCACGAGCAGTCCTGTAGGCAACTCTCTCCGTTAGCGGTGTGTTCTTTGGTTTTGGAGTATTAAGTACCACAATTTCCCCTTCTCTGTAGTTAATTATTGGGTGTGCACTTTCGTCTTCTACAAATACTATTTCGTCTCCAGAATTATCATAATAACCTCTTTCGATAGAGTTCACCATTCTTAGATCAACCATAGTCATTTTTATTGATTTTTTCCTTTTATTGGTCCATGCACAGAAAACGGCCATTCTGTCATTCTCCCCGTCTGGCCCAAGGAACTTGTGATCCATATAGCCATGGTTTTCATTATGTGTTCTATTGGAGCCTCTTAGATCATAGTTTCTTCCTTTTTCTAATTCTGCTGTGAATATACCCTTCATCTTATTTCTTCCTCTTATTGGGCATACAGACCTGACACTTTTTAAATCCTGCTTTTTTAAAGAAGTTTTCGTTGTTGTTTGATAGCTTGTGTTTTTGTTTTATTAATTTTGAGAATCTACAGCCACGCTTATGGTAAGTCATTGTATCATTTGAACCTAAGAAATCATATTTTGGAATGTTTAGTTTCTTTTTCTTCTTTTCTCTGTATTTAATGACTGGCTTTTCTACAATTTGTACTACAGGTTTTTCAACTTCAACAACATGTGTTACTGGTTTCTCGACCTCTTTTATTGTTTCATGAACTGTTTCTTGTCTTCCAACTAGTTTAATTATTCTAGTTTCTCTTGTTGGTACCAATAATGGCATAAAGATTGCGAATGCGAATGCTAGGATTGCCCAAAATAAAACTCTCTGTTCTGTGTTGAATGAAACGAGAACCTCGATTGCTATTCCGAATAATGCTAAAAGGGCCGCCAGAACAACAGATAGAATTAATGCGGCGAAATAGCCACTTCTTTTAACTTTAACTTTTCTTTCCCATTTTAGTGGTTCTTTATGTGTTGTGTTTTCCATGTTCATTTTGTTATTGACCTCTTCTAATTAATCTGCTTATTGATGGTCTTAAAAAAGATAGGGTATTAAAATCTTCTTCAATCTCATTTAATGGGCATGTTCCTTCAGCATATTCGGAGGTTGTTTCTTTATTCCCATCTATCCAGAGATCCATAACTCTTTCGACACCATAATGTAATCTAAAGCCGTCCATTCCTATTGCTACGCTTCTTGTTGAGTCAATATCAATATCCTCTGAGTAAAAATGGAGCTTTAAATTTCTTTGTCCTATCCTCGTCAAAACAAGAATCCCTCAATCTAACCCCCTCCTTCATATGTTACTTTATTATCGCCAGCCAATATGTCAAATTCAGTCATCATGTTAGCAGGAAACCCACCAATGTTGTTAGCTACATATGCTCTAAATGATTTTTCATCGTCTTTTAATACAAAAGTGCTATCTGAGTCGTTTGTCATGTAATCTCACATCCAACAATACTATTTAAACCTTTTCCCATGTTGTCATTCTAAAGTTAAGATATAGACTGGTCCAAAACCCCTTTAAACCCCAAAATACTTTCCTAGCCATGAAGAAGCCAACAAAAACAATTTCAGGTGTTGCGCCAGTTGCAGTTATGATTCCACCGAGGGCCTGTAAGCATGGGGCCTGTGTTTTTTGTCCTACATTGAATGCTCCTCAATCATATACTCCAGAATCTCCGGCGGCTCTAAGGGCAAAATCTTTAGATTATGATCCTTTCAAGCAAACTAAAACAAGAATAAAGATGCTAAAGGAAATGGGCCATCCTGTTGATAAAATTGAACTAATAATAATGGGTGGAACTTTTCTTTCATTTCCAAGAGAATTTCAATTTCAATTTGTTAAAAGATGTTACGATGCTATGAATGGAAAAACTTCTAAGACATTAAAGCAAGCTAAGAAGTTAAATGAAAAAGCCACATATCGTTGTGTTGCGCTTTGTATTGAAACGAGGCCGGATGTTTGTGGCGAAAAGGAAATCAAGGACATGTTGGAGTTTGGAGCTACAAGAGTTGAATTAGGCGTTCAGGCTATTGATGATAAAATTTACAAGTTGGTTAATAGAGGTCATTCAGTTTCAGATGTTATTGACGCTACAAGAAGATTAAAGAATGCAGGATTTAAAGTTGGATATCATTTGATGCCAGGAATTTATGGGAGTAATCCAAAAAGAGATCTTAGAATGTTTAAAAAAATATTTTCTAGTCAGAAATACAAGCCTGATCAAATCAAAATTTACCCATGTCAAGTTTTGAAAGGGAGTAAATTGGAAGATATCTATTGGAAAGGAAAATATAAACCATACCCTAAGCCTCTCGTCGCTGAATTGATCATTAAAATGCTTAAGATTACACCAAGATACTGTAGGATAATGAGAATCCTTAGAGAAATACCACTAGTATACCTTGTTTGTGGCATAAAACATATTGATATGAGGAAAGATATAGAGGAAGAGATTAGAAAGTCTAAGAAAAGAGTTAATGAGATTAGATTTAGGGAGATTGGGTTCGCGGTTAGAGACAAGAGGAAGATTAATTTGGATTTAAAGTTGAAAAAAACAAGATATAGGGCTTCGGGGGGTATGGAATATTTCCTGGAGATTGTCAACAAAGATGATTTATTGTTTGGTTTATTGAGGCTAAGGTTAGATAAAAGCAAAACAGCAACGGTTAGGGAATTACATGTTTATGGGCCAGCTTTGAATCTTGGAGAAGAGGGAAAAATCTCTCAACACAAGGGATTGGGAAAGAAGTTGTTAATAGAGGCTGAAAAAATTGCAAAAAAAGCTAGAAAGAGTAGGATAAGAGTCATTAGCGGCGTAGGGGTTCGGGAATATTATAAGAAACTTGGGTATACTTTGGACGAAAAAAGAGTTTATGTGGAGAAAAAGCTTTAGTTCTGATGCTTTAGTTAGTATACAAATTTTTAAATAGGCTATTTGTAACGGATTTTTATGGAAGAAAAATTGCTGCCTAAGGATGAGGTCAAGGAAGCCATAGTCCGATATATGGTTGTAAATGCCACAAGCCTTAAGGATACAATGCCAAACGCAAGGGCATTCTTGCTCAGAGGTCGTAGGGTTACGGAATTTGAAAATGCCCCAGACGAGGTAGTTTATGGAACTGTACCAGATGCATTAGCTTATTCTATTGAAGAAGGAAGGTTTTTTGGGGAAGAGACGGAAAGGATACCCCTTAATGCACACTTTACAGAAAATGCGAGCCTAGTTCCAATCGTTGCCGGAAAGCAATTGAGGATGACGCTGGAAGATTACTCTTTTCATCATGGTGGATTGTGGGCACCTGGGAAAATTGTTTCGGAGAATGGCTATCTAGATTGTCTTCGCGCAAAGAGCTGCTTTGTTAAGTCGGCAAGAGCGATGGGGCTTGAAGAGGGTGTGGTTAATGCGGCATTAGAAATCTTTTCTTCTGATTGAAACCTATATACTATTTTATAACAATCTTTATAAATGAAAATGTACTTTTGAAATGACCTTGTTCTGGGAAAAGTTGAGTGATTAATAAACAAAATGAAACAACAACAAGATTTTGATGGGGCTGGGCATAATTCTTGCGGATGGGGAGATGTTGAAGCCGAGGAAGAATCCCCGGGGCGTTATCGTCCTCTCTCCCAGGGAACTATTGCTGATCTGACCATGAAGCTTGGTGGTGGTTATCGTGTGTCCCCGCAAAGAAAAATAGTGATTAATGGACTTGATTTGGCATTTTACTCAGACTCCAAAGGTGTTTTGGTTGCGTATCTTAATCCTTCTCATTACACAAGGAACGTTGGAATGGCTCTTAGAAAAAATCTTCTTTTGGCAGTCCTTGAAGATTGTTGTGCTGATAATGGTGTGCAGCATTCAGTTAGTGGCAAAGAGGAGTATTTAGAATTTATAGATAATGATGAAAATGCAGATGCGGTCTGTTCTACTGCAGGGGGCAATATAAGATGAACAATAAACTAATTATATTGATATTAGGATTGTTTCTAGTTTTATCTTCAACACTCTTAGTTTCCGCTTATGATGTTTCTCAAGTGTGGACTTGTGGGAATGGTGGCGTTCCTTACTGCGAGGAAAGAGATTGTGGATGGGGAAAATCAATGTACGGAGCTGGAGATGATTGGCAAGAGAGTACTTATTTATGGTTTGAAGTAGATGAATCTGGAGAGTATGAATGTGAGGTTAGGGTATTAGAAACAGAATTTGGTTATCATTCAAATGTTCAACAAGACGAAAACTCTGATGTTTGGTTAAATGATAATTATCTTGGAAGAACACACGATATTGGTTGCAATGATCCGAATACAGACTCCTGCCTGGACTGTCGTATTAAGAATAACATTTTTACTTATGAGGGATATCTTCCAGCAAGCGAATGGAATGTGGTTTATCTATGGGCACATGATAGTCATACACTGATTGCGGCAGATATCAAGTGTGATCTAATCCCTGAGCCTGTTTGTGAAGACGGCGAGATACAGAATTTTGAATCTGCTAATTATTGCGAGGGTCTTGATTGGATGCTTAGTGAGTCGTATGATATTTGTTCTGATGATTCTTGGAATTCGGTTTTAGTTGAGAGCTTTATAGAGGATTGTTCTTACGATGACATAGCTTACGGAGAATATTCTTGTGAAGAAGATAACAGAACTAGGGAGATTACGTATTCTAATGGTGTTTGTGATGATAGTTCTGGTTGTTCTATAGAAAATACTTATGAGACTGAAATTGAAGTCTGTGAGTTTGGCTGTGCTGAAGGAGAATGTAATGAGGAGGTTTGCGAAGAAGGAGAAACAAGAAATGAAGCAGAGGAATACTCATGTTACGATGATGATGTTTGGCTTAATAGCTCACTTGAAGTTTGTAGCTTAAATGAATGGGTTTCTATTTTTGATTTCTCATTTTATGAGGATTGCTTTAATGATACTATAGCTTACGGAGAATATTCTTGTGAAGAAGATAACAGAACTAGGGAGATTACAACTTACAATGGATTCTGCGACAACGATGCTTGTGAGGTTGAGGTAGGTGTTGATGAAGAAATTGAAGTCTGTGAGTTTGGCTGTGCTGAAGGAGAATGTAATGAGGAGGTTTGCGAAGAAGGTAGCTGGGCGAACTTCGAGTCTGTTGATTATTGTGGAGGTTCCGATTTAATTGATGTCTGGACTAATGTTTCATATGATGTTTGTGTTGATAATGAGTGGGGAGCAGTTTTTGATAGTGATTTTAATTATAGCTGTTCTGGAGACAATGAATTCATCAATTATTACTGTATTGAATATGATTTATATGAAAACTGGAGCATGCCTACTTGTTTAGATGGGTCTTGCGGAGCGGATTACTATTCTGAGTTTAGCCAATATAATTCAACTGTTTGCGGATGGATAAATGAAACATGTGATGATCCGGTTCCTATTATAACTATTATAACACCTGAACATGGCGGGGAGTATAGCTATACTAATTTGAGCGTATTTGCTATCTCAGACCAATATATTAATCAATGGTTTTATTCTATTAATGATGCTACAAGTGTTGAAGTTTTCGACCAGGAGGGATTCAATGTCAGCTTTTATGAGGTATTTATAGAAGGGGACAATATTTTAAGAATCTGGGGAGTTAATGAAACTACTGGAATGGGCTATGCGGAGTTTTTGATTAGTTTTGGAGGAGAATGTGTTGGCGATGATTGTGGAGATGACGACGACGACGATGATGATGACTATGGCTCTGGTAGCAGCTCGGTGAGTGTCTATCAAACATCTGCGCACAATGATACTGTTCCTCCAGTTTACTCTGGCCTATCTTTAGATGGAAAAACCTCTAGTTCTGGACTTGGCTGGTTGTGGTGGTTATTAATTATTCTTTTGGTTTTGGCTATTGTTGGTTTAATCGTTTGGATAGCCAAGGTTATTTGAAAACCTTTAAATAATACTTATTCTATTATATATACAGGTCATACTATGAAAAAGGATGTTATCGAAAAACTTGCTACTCTAATAACCGCTGCCTTTGGTCTTGTCGCTGCTCTAGCTTGGAATGATGCCATTAAGGCATTATTTAAGGGACCGTGTGGTGAGGAAAGTGCAGGTGCACTGTGTGGTTTATCCTCTGGTGGTCCTTGGGCTTATGCTTTAATTGTAACAGTTTTGGCGGTAATTGCCACTGTTTGGAGTGGTATTGGAGTGTTCGCACTTATTATTATTCTTGCGGTAGTTGCATACTGGATGTATAACAGAAATTAGTTTTATCGACGGTTAAAGTATTAATTAGAATGTGTTTTATAAGCGTTTTAAGCTGTTCTGAGAAGAGTTAAATGTTTAATCTGTAATCTCGTTCCCTCACCTTTCCCTTGCTTGTTATTTCTGGTAATCTGGCGATGTCTCCTTTAGAAAGACGATACCAATGACCTTTATTATCTCTATGCAATGGGCTGTAGGATACGTAAAATCCTCCATCTTCCCTTAGGGTCCCCCATATAGATCTTCCATTTGTGAGGTCTCTTCGTATTCTTGCTACTCTGACACTTCTCCCAACGCGGTTTCTTAAGCCTCTTTTGCCAAGTGATTTTATCATTTTTATTTTCCCAGAACTAACGTGTCTGTGCCGACAACCTCTTGGAAATATTATGGATTTTGGCTTTTTAAAGATTTATATCTTCGAGAACAACTAATTTCCTTTTCTCTTATTTGCTCTTAAAGACGGGTAGGCTTTTGGAACTTTTACTCTAGAATGTCGGTGGCCTCTTGCTTTTTTGCCGGCACTTGTTAATCCCCTGTGTGCTCTCCCTCGGTTTGCTGGCCTTGCTACAAAAGATAATTGTTTATCGGATTTGATTTCCGGTTTATCTTTATCCACAAGAATAACTTCAAAGAAATAATGTCTTCCATCCTTTCCAATTTGATAAGAATTCAATACTTCCAAATTTTTGAATTTCTTAGCTGCTCTAATTTCTGCGATTTCTCTATAATTTAATCTTAGGTTTTTTCTAATGTGTAATCTTTTGGTCCTTCTTGCTTTGTTCGGCCTTGATCTTTTATGTCCACCACGAATAACTCTAACTCTTACAACAATTACTCCTTTCTTTGCTTTGTAGCCTAATGCTCTTGCTCTGTCTAATCTTAATGGCTTTTCTACTTTAACGATAGCGTCGGATTTCCTCCATGCGATCATTCTTTCTCTAAGTAATTTTTTGTCTGGTTTCTTCCAGGCTTCTCGTAAATACTTTGTTAAACTCATGATAATTCATCAGAAACTTGGTTTAAAAAGCTTATTGTTAATGAATGAAATGTTTGATTGCCAAACTTTATAAATGGTTTTTTCATCACATATTCAATGAGGCTGTAGCGCAGCCAGGTAGCGCATCGCTCTGATAAGGCGGGGGTCCTGGGTTCAAATCCCAGCAGCCTCATTTTCTCATTAGAACTGTTTTTTTAGGTTTGAAAAAGTTTCTCTGGCTTGTTCTTTATCCTCTATGCCAACTACTATGGACTTAATTTGAGGTATGTTTCTGATTAGTTTTATAGATTCTTCAAAGTTAAATCCTTCCGAACTAGTAAATACTTTGTAAGCAGTTATTGGTTTTTTTATTTTCTTGATAACATCCAATGTGTACGAGAGATTCGGGTGAGCATGTTGTCGATTTATCCAAGCCCAATGTCCACCAACATCTAATTGTTCCATCTTGGGTAGTGCCAATCCTCCGCCTTCGCACATACCCAAAGGAACAAGCCCAGCTTTTCTCGCTAACTTTATTTCTTTTTTAATAATGTCTTCTCTCCCTATAGTTAGGAGTGTGCTTTTTCCATAATTTCCGACTAGACAGAAGTCGCAGAAACTCCCAAATTCTTTTAATTGTGCAATGTATTCTTTTTCATCTAACCTTATGGTTTCAATCTCCTCTTTTGAGAATCTTTTATTGTTATCAACATCTTTAAACCAATAAGACCCCTTTATCAGATCTGGATCAGAATGGTATTTTTCGGTTGCGAATATCCTATCCAGATTCTCTTTTGACCATAAAGATTTGTTTCCAATATAGTAATGTGTTTGCCAATGATGGTTGGAAATACATACGATCTCAGGATGAGTTTTTTTAAATTTTTTAAGAACAGCAACCAGAGTTGGCTGTGGAGACATACTAAATCCACGAACTCCACACACATAAGCTGTTTCAATGGCTTCTTTGTAGGCCATCCCGCGCTGTTCTTCTGTGCCAAACGAGTCTTTTTCAAACCAACCAGTAAATTTATCTTCACCCATAATAACAGAAGGATAATCCCTATTCTCAATTTTAATAAATGGAAAATGATTCATCTCTAATACAAGAAACTTTTCCTATATAAATGTGCTGAACGAGAATGCTTATTTAGGCATCTCCCAGCAGCCTCATTTTGTTCTTTACTCAGGTTTAAATACCCAAATTTCGGAGTTAAATTAAAGCATAAAGAAATTTATGTCAAGTATACGGAGGAAAAGAAAAATAATGGAAGACAGAGAAATGTTTGATGCAACCTGTTCTGATTGTGGCAAGGCCTGTAAAGTGCCTTTCAAGCCTACCCAAGGCAAGCCAGTTAGATGTTCAGATTGTTTCAATAAGAACAAACCTCAAAGAAGCTTTGGCGGAAACCGAGGAGGATTTGGCGGTAATCGAAGATTCGATAATCGGAATAGTAGACCTAGAGAGATGCACAAGGCAACTTGCGCAGATTGTGGGAAAGAATGCGAAGTTCCTTTTAAGCCAACTGGCGAAAAGCCGGTTTATTGTAGGGATTGTTTTAATAAGTAATTAGTAAAACGAACTACATAATTTATTTTTTTATTTTTATTGTTCAGGATAAATAGATAGTTGATCGCCATAATTCTTAAAAAGCGATAATTGCTTTTTAGAAAATGACATGTCCTAACTATGAAGCTCACAAAAAAGTTGGCCTAAGGTGTGGAATCGGATTTAAGCATGGAACTCTTAGTAGGTATCATATAAAAAAATATTGTACAACGAATATTGAGTATTCTGATTGCCCATGTCTTGCAGAGATCGGAGAAGATATGGGTGGAGAACTCACAGAGGAGCAGAAAGCTGTTGAGTCTTTGAATCTTTAGCTTCTACTTTCTAGAATAACCTTGTCTTTCTTTGTTGAGAAATTCAATCCTTCTAATCTTATGGGAAGAACTTTTGTGTAGCTAAAGTCTTTAGTGTATGCTCGAACTTCTATTCCGCCTTCAACTCTACTGAATTCTAAGTCTTTTTCTGATTTTATTCCTGGAACTTCTAATTCATAGATTATTTCATCTCCGATTCTTTTGATTCTTGACTTTGCTTCTACTTTTGGTAATCCAGCTCTTCTTGATTGTTCTTTGTCTGAGACTTCTATCTCTGGTAATTTCGGAGCTTCAACTTTCGGAGCCATTTTCCTAGGCATCATTTGTCCTGGCATTCCTCTTGAAACTTTTATCTTTATTCCTTTTGGAGTTTGTGATACGTTGTCCATGTTTCCTATTTCTCTTTCGATTTGTTTCATTAAGCTGTCTAAGATTTTTCCAACGCCAAATGGTAATTTCAACTCACTGGCCATTTGGTTGCCGTCTATATGATCCTCTCTCCCCAGCATCCCATAGTTTGTCCTTTCGCTTTGTGCTTTTGGTGCTTTTCCACACCAGGGGCAGTAGTGGAACTTCCTTTCTATTTTCTCTCCGCAGCCGCTACATTTTCTCTTTAGCATTTTTCTAGAAGGTCAAAGATCTATTTAAATGTGATGGATTATCTTTCCACCTTGGTGATTTGAGTGGTGTACTTGGTTTATTGCGCTTCTAAGTGGATGTATTTCATGGAGGAAATATTTGGGGGAGAAGGGTCTTACTTCTCTGACTTCCTGAAGTGTTCTTTGGCCTATCGCCACAACTAAGATCCTTAAAATTGAAGAAAGTAAGAAGGCAATAAGGCTAACGCTCAAAAAGCTAATTTTTACAGAGCTAAGTGTTGAAGCTATCAATGTTCCAATAAAAAAGCCAGTCCCGGTTAACAGATTCAGGTGCGTTAGTGAGTACCCTCTCTTCTGTGGGGACGATGAGTCGTAAAGATAGTTATTTGTTGCCAGATTGAATCCTGCTATTCCGAAACCAGATAAAATTTGAGGGATCGTCAAAAGATAAAGAATCATTAGTCCTTTTTGTGGTATGAATATTCCCAGGATAACTAATAATGGCACTATGGCGAGAGCAATTGAGGAGTTTCTTATTAGCGTGATGTTCCCAAACCTGTCAGACATTTTTCCAAGAAGAGGCAGGAATAAAATTTGGAATGCAATTCCAGATACTACAAAGCCCATATACCAGAAATAGGTAAATTGATAATCTTGTAGCAAGAATATTATGTAAAATGGAGCAGCAACTCCCATCGCAGCTCTTATAGCAAAGCTGAACCATGCGAATTTCCCGAGAGGAGACTTATCTGAATTTTTTAAGAAGTGCCATAGCCCAGACTGATCTTTTTTTCTTATTTTTATCTTAGGCTCATATTGTTTCGAGAGGTATCTTACTGACATCAACTTGAAGAGGGCAGCTAATACCAAAAATAATATGAATCCTGCTGCTGTGAATCCTAGTTCTTGCCCCCTTGCAATTCCTGTTTTTTTCAGGAAATCTAAAACAAGAGCCGATAAAAGCATGGTTATTAGGCTGAATATTGATGCTATCCTGATTCTCTTAGAGAGGTACTTTCCCCTTTCTTCTGCTGGGATTAGTGATCCCATCCAAGAAAACCAGGCCGGGTATCCCAACCCAAAGGCCATATAGAATAGGGCCACTAGGAGTAGAAGCGCCCAAATGTTTGCATAGTCGAAAAAGTATAGAAAACCAAGT
>CEPX01415153.1_pt1 | contig 21483 bp, 16 predicted proteins | sample 361361 | NCBI WGS metagenome assembly CEPX01 (sample SAMEA2619974, study PRJEB7988) | marine metagenome | biome: marine biome (ENVO:00000447); feature: mesopelagic zone (ENVO:00000213) & marine oxygen minimum zone (ENVO:01000065); material: "saline water (ENVO:00002010), including plankton...
CATCTTTTTGTTCATCTTGACTTATGTTTTCGATGTTACCTTGATCATCAATCTTTGCTTTACCAACACCTTCATCATCTTGCCACACACCGCCTGCGGGTTCCAACCCACGTTTGGTAAGAGTTTCTCTAGACTGTTGTATACGTTTATCTACATCACTCTTTACCTTCTTATCTTTATCAGCCTCTTCTATGGTATCCCAGTATACTTTATTGTACTTATAAATAGTATGTAAAGTATCTAATAACTTCTCACCCATCTTATGATCTATAGTAGACTCACTAATAAATATACTAAATGATTTATCAAAGTTCTCAAAGTTACCTTTGTGAATTTCTATGATATAATCTGAAGGTATGTTCGATAAAATATGATCGGCAATATCTTCAGAAGTTAAAACCTTCGGGGGGTCAGGTAGGTCATTGTCATTAATGATAGCTCTGTCTTCCTCTTCATTTTCATTTTTTTCTAGTACCGAGTTTAATTCCTCTACAATTTTCCTTATAAGCTGTTGCTGTTTAGATTTATTAAGATATACATACTCCTTATATTGATCATCATCACCAGTAAACTTAATAGGCTTATCTAGACCTACCATAACATATAATGATCCATCAGTTCTAGCTCTGACCTTATTATTAATGCGATCATTAAGTAGATTGAAAATTTCATAAAACTTTTTGTCATCGTGAATAAATTCTCTTCTCAGATCCATTTTAATATTATCAACAACAAACTTATAAACCTCTTTAATTTTCTCTAATACAGTATAATCATTTCTATACTGTACTTCTTTGCCCTTAGAATTATATGTATCACTAGGACTAGAACTCTTATCTATAAAAGTATTGAACTTATCTATCAGCTTGTTTTTATCTATACGATATTCTATATTCATATCAACCACCCGGCCAGTTCCAGCCTATAATATGTCCAGTTTCTTTTCTATTCTGTACAGCACTCTTAGCAGAAAACTTCTTCAGTGTTCTTTTATTAGGTTTATATGCATCATAAAACTCTTTGATCGGCCAACCGTTACCAGCATATTTACTTAATTTAGCTTCCATTGTTTGCCAATCATAAACTTTACCTTTATATTCACCCCAAGCATGATTGTATTTCTTATTATCCCAAGGGTCTTTCACTTCAGCATATACAACACGAGCACCTTTGTCTCTAGTATGAAGCATAGCCCATTTCATAGTATAACTTAAACATTCACCACAAGCAATTGCTTCAGTTAATTTCATTATATTTTTCTCATGATTGTCTTTTCAACATCATCCATCACACTACTATCGGAATAATCCATACCTGTTTTTCCATCTTCAAATTCAAATTCTACAAAATCCATCTTTGAAGCCACAACCATTGATATATCAAGCATGGTTTCTCTTGTTTGTTTACTTAACCTACTTTCATCAGTTGAGAAAGCAAAGTAAACTATATTGTTATCTCTACCACCTCTTACCCAACCATTATCTTGTAATTCAAGGTATGCTATACTTTTTATTGAAGCCTTGTTAGGAGGTTCATCATACTTGGCAATTTGAACATCCATAGCCTTTTTTATTTTAGGAATTTTTTTTGCTAAAGCTAGAGCAATAGTATCATGTTCTTGACTACCACTCATCCAATAAGGTGTACCTTTTGAATCAATCCACCATTTTGCAGTAGACATTACTTTGTTTGGCGGTACTTGAATTTCTCTGAGTATGTGGAGTAGTTTCATTATACTCCTAAGCAATATTGATTTCAGATATAACAGCTTGTGAGGGAATGGTTGCAATAAAGTTTTGCATTACCTCAGCATCACTTAATGGTCTGTTAAATATTCTAGTCATTCCTACAACACCAGTTAAACCACCTAAATTTCTATCCATATTCTTGCCAATGATTAATCTAGCATCATCATTAATTATTGGGAAATTGATATTGCCAGAAACACTTGTTGTACTTCTAGCCAACGTTGTTTTCTCCCCATTAATAAATATGTTTGCACCAGACGTAGATCCCGAACCTGATTCAGCTTGAGCTACAATATGAACCCATTGATTCAACGGCATACTTATAGCACCAGCCATTGCATTTGAAGTTGATGTTACTGCCCCTGCACTTACTGTCTCACTATTAATATTCAGTTCTATACTACCGTCCTTTACAGATATTCCAGCTAAGACAGTTCCACAAGCACCTATTGTAAAAATATTTGTGTCACTGCCTGTGCTAAACATTTTGACATATCCCATTATAGCTACACCGGAAGTGCCCGCATGTCTAGTGGAAAATGCAGATGCTGTTGCAGTTTCAATATAGGATGATCCATCTAACATGAACCCTCCTTCTATGGGGCCGTGTAACCAACCTGTCACTGAAGCTGATACAGTGTTATCGGCATAATAACCAGCCATCCCACCAGCAGCTTTACCATATATACCTGCTGATACACTACCACTTCCCCAATCCATTATACCAGTTAATCCAGTAGTATGAAATGTAGGTTGTTTTTCCATACGGTTGTAGAAATACTGACACACCAAACCAGAACCTCTCCCACCGTCAGCTGGGTATGACGTACTCAGCGGACGAATACCCATACCCATCGCGTTAATATTATTCATTGCACCCGCTGCTTTGATTTGCATGTCACCGAAGTATATGTTTACATTTTCGTCCAAAACAACAACGTCTACTTGTCTGTTACCATCGACAATAGTCGTGATCGTGTATTTCACTTCTTCCGCCGTTGTTGATAACAAAGTGTTTCCAACTTTTCCACCTGCAGGAGTTCCCCAATCAGCAGTCAATCCTCCGTCACCAGAAGTCAAGCTCTGTGCTCTAATTCTATGTGTCCCGGTCAACGACGTTAACCCTATACCATCACCATAACTCATACCCAATAATCCATCATCCGTTGCCGCTGCGGCGCCAGTAATGCTTAAACTTTGATCTCTAGATTGTCTAACACGATAGACCGATAAAAAGTTACCACCAGTCAACGCGGCACAATCAGTAAGTATGTAAAGTGGTTGTTTATCAAAACTACCAGCATTACTTCTAAATCTTACGTTTGATTCTATTGTAAAATTTGTTGATTCCATTCTAATCGCCTATGTTCCAATAAATTTGACCACCTTTTCTTATCCGGCCGGGTCGAACAAATTTGCCTGGGAAATCACCTTCTTTAATAAAGAGTCCGTCTAAGTTAAATAATGCTCCAGCATCAGTTCCACCATGATGTAGTTGTTGAACTGAAACACTTCCGGTGATGACGCCCGCAGCCAGCGCGTGGGTATCAGCACAAACAGACTTAGTAAGAAATATTGGTTTCCAATGTGTTGCTTTCATAACAGCTGTTGTTGCAGCTGAGTTTGTATTGTGCCCAATAGTAAATACCACTCTAGCTGAAGCAGATCCGGTTGAGGATAATAACCTTATACCCATTGTATAAGTGTTACTATCGAATAGAAAATGGTTGTTGTAATTAATAGTGTGTATTGCACCATCTCCGGCTTGTACTGTGTTCACTCTATATCCAGATGAACCCACCCATATTTGGTTTTCATCAAGAGATATATTAGCACTACCTGAAGCTGTCCAAGTATTAGAAGAATCAATAACAAGATTATGAGTTCCTTCTTCTAATACAACGCTTCCGTCTTGATTGTCAAAAATTGCCATTCCTCCATGATCTACACTTCCACCCTTCAATGCTAGGAAATCACCCGTAGCTGAAACTCCGAATACGATTGACTGATCTTCTGAGAAGTCTACTGAACCTAAGAAGTTGTGCGGTGTTGCAGAGTGACCATACGAAGTAGAGTCATCTACAACATCAGCCAATCCAGAGAATATCTCATAAGCCGAAATACTTTCAAACCTCCACCAAGCAGCCAAATACTCAGCACTAGGACCAAATTGAGCGTTAACATGAGAAGCCATATTTTCAGGAGAAATACCGATGCTTGATACAGCAGCAAGAGGGTGAATAGATTCAGTGGTACCAGACATCAACCATAATCTCATTTCATCTAATCTACCACCGAAAGAAATCGTTCTAATACCCAACGGAATACCAGTGGCAGGAAGAGCATCAGTTTTTCCACCCAAAGCCAAATCGGTCAACTTATCAAGTGATTGTTCTCTGTCTAACACACCATCTACCCATATTTGCATTTTGCCAGCTTGTCGCGCGGCGGTGGGTGCTGCAGCATCACCAGAAGTATAACTAGTAATAATATGAGTCCAAGTTTCGGGTATAATAGATTTAGCCGATGTTAGTGACCAAGCTATATCACCACCAGAAGCAAATTGAAAATCAATAAAATGACCAGATTTTGCAAAGCCTGCGTCACCACCACCACCAGATGAGGCAAACACCAACCTACTACTATACAAACCATCAAAACCAATAGTTGACGATGTTGAATTTCTTTGAATTGTAGCTTCAAAAAATTGATTCGTAACGCCAGTGTTTGAACTGGATAACTTTAACCACGTTTCAAACATGATGTTATGAGCAGTACTACCAAGTTTAATGTCTTCGTTACCAATATCTTCTAACAAAAATTCTGTCCCAATAGCACCGGTTGTCGGTAACAATAGAAAGTCATCCAATCCGTCGAATTGAATTGATTGTAATGAACCGGAAAGGTTGTTACCCGCGTTCAATCCAGTCTGTCCCGCGGGCGAATCCGTACTAGGCGTATCAGTCAAATCAATAGTTTCGGGATCGTCAATAGCTCTTGAAATCAAGTATTGAATACTTCCACTAGCTGCGGGAGAAACAAATCTAAATGCCATTATTATATTCCTTATAAATCTATACTAACTCTAATTGTGATCGGCAAATCTGTTGGCTTTTTAACTAGCGCCGCGAGTTTAGCAACCGCCATTAATTCATTACTATCGTTATACAATCCCACATGTGAAATCACAGGGGATAATTTATGACCAGATGAAACTAGGTCAGACCAAAACTTATGACTGCCTGTATTGGCAGTAAGAGTTGATTTTGTTAATAGGTTATCATAACTTTCAACAATAGATGATGAGGTCAGTGAACCAGTCATCACCGCCGTACCATTGAAAGTAAAGTTTAACTCATTTGGTTGACATTTACAAAACACATTCAAGTTGGTGTGTAGGATTCTAGACTTAAAGCTAACAGAGGTTACAGATGTTGCCACTTCCCTTATTGCCGCAGATGTTACAACAAACATTCCTGAGTCTGGCAGTGTTATACCTACAGTATTACCAGTCTCTTTTTGAATCAAGGCACCGGAGCCTGAGTCATAATAATCACCAGCAATACTGGTTTCACCATATGTTGTGCCCGTTGCTGTTGCTGTCAACCCTCCTTTTATTACTCCAATGTCAAACATTTTTTTACGTAATGCAAATACACCTATATCTGTATCTAGGGCAGTGGTTGCTGTAAATGAATCACCCCATCCTTCATTTTTCAATAACATTCTTGTGTTCAACCAATAGCTTGAGTTACTACCAGACCAACTAGCAGTAAAAGCACAAACTGAATCGTTAGGCGAAGTTACTATACTATGATCGGGCGTACCTTTGGTTATGGTGCCACTGATACTTGAAATGGTATTAACTCTAGAGGTCTCAAAGTTCACCAATATCACATCAGATGGGTTCAAACTTACATAAGTAGATTGAACCGTTTTGTCCGGTGTTATAGGTAGTAATGGATCAGCCATATCAGTTCCTAGAAATCTAAGTCAATTTGTGCAGCAAGTGTAATGTTTTCATCTTTCTTAACAGGTTGAGCCAACTTACCAACAGCAAGTAGATCACCTCCATCATTGTATAATCCTACAGTTGTAATGAACGATGTTGGCTTATCGAATACGCTCTCACCCGTTTCAATATCTCTACCAGTGCTGTTTTCGGTAAAATTAAATTCTGTACCAGACGCGACGGCATCAACCAATAATCTACCAACATAATTACTAGCATTGTATCTTACTCGTTCTACTGAAAGTGCAGCATTATTATGACCAGTCACCGCAAATCCAAAGTCACCCGTTACACCACTTGCCGGCCATGTGAAGTTTAGTTTGGCATTTGCATCGTCACCGTCTAACACCACGGATGAAATATCATAAAAAATCATTCCAACTCGTTTGATACTACCTTCGACTGTCTTTCTTACAACTCGACCCTGTGAAAAATCATTATCTATTGGTCTGATACTCACCGGTTGATCGTAATATAGGAACGTTCTATTGATACCAGAAGCAGAAATATCCGTAAATGTGTTAGCACTAGTAGCCAATGTAAGATTGTTGTGATCATATAATTTTGTAATACCATCACCAACAACAACACCACCATTAGCAGATACATTCCCAAATGGGTCATACACCATTGATGCAACATTACCGCTTAATCCACCAGCAATATCTGCTCCTGAAACTGTGTTGATTGAATTGAAATGCCACCATGCCATAATTTGATTGGCGCTGACACTGGTCAAAGTGCTATCTAAAAAGTTATGAAATGTTAATCCCAATGAAGCTGAACCAGATGCATCTTTCAATGATGGGTACTCCATCTTTTGATTGACCTTGTCCTTGAATCCAGTGCTTCCATCTTTTAATCTAATGTTCCACATTCGTATTGATTGAATTTGTCCATCATACAATCCTGCAATGTTAGCATCAGTTTCACCTACAATATTACCCCTATCCCCAGTATTAATACCATTTTCTCTATTGAAGTTTGAGGAACCAATATATATATTATTGCCCGAAGGCCCGGAAATAGGATCAGTGGATTGTAATCTTACAGTACGAACAGGTATACGTTGTTCTAACATATTAGCTTGAACAACTGGGCCATTCGCTTCGTCACTACCTTGTAGTCTAGGGAATACTTGTTCTTTGTTGAGCAGTTTGTATCCATCAATGTAACCCAACACAACACCAGTTCCTCTATCTACGTTTCCTCTTATATCACCCTCACCAAGTTCATAAATAGACCACGTTGCTACAATATGGTGAAACGCTCCGTCGAATAAATTTACACCAACATCAGAGGGAACAAACAAACCACTACATTGAACATCTCTATCAGCAAAATCTTCTGAGAAGTCTGCTTCTATTTTACTACTCTCGTTATCAACGTTGTTTATATACACTGATGTATTACGAATATAAAATCTAAACGCAGGTTGTCGTCCATCGGGTGAATTAGTCAATTCTAATTTCAAGAATTTGTTTCTCGTATTGGAGTCTGAACTGTTCGCCAACCTTCTAAACAATATGGTCGAATGACTTCTATATGGACGTATGATCGCCTCAACTGTTATTGAGTCCGATACACTGTCTAGACTTCCTGAAGCTGTGTAGGGCGACTTTGTGACCCCTACACCAAAAAATGATTTGGTAGTCGTCCCATCAAATCCACCAAACGGATTTTTTATATCAAGAGCAGCTGTATATCCGGTGACATTAGAAGTCAAAAATGTTGATTGAGCTGAAGGACCAGATACATAACCAGTCAAAGAAGTATTAGAAGTATTCATCTCTACGTAAAAAGTAGCAGGACGAACAGCATCTGAGTTAACATCTCTTCTAAAATTAATGTTTCTAACAACCGACACAGCTGCAGCTGAACTGGTGCTGTTTAGAGCAGAAGCAGCCTGTGGATTGTAAGCATTATCTTCCCGATATAGATAACCTCTAACATGTTCAAAAATATTTTGGTGAGATATAGATGAGTTTCCACTTTGTGTTAAAAATGTTTGATCGCCAGTGCTCATAAAAACACCAGTAACTAGTTCTGCTGTAATAGAATCTTGAGCGACTAGTGGTGTAGTATCAAACTGCCACTTGTATCTAATAACATCTTTTCTATTCAAACCAAAAGTTGGATCGAACGTAGGTGACTCCAATGAACCTAAATCACCTATAGTTTTAATGCCTGTAAAAAAATGCACATGAGAAGCACATGGACTATTTTTCGATATACTTATAGTCTCATCATTAACTATTGATAATGGTTGAAATTCATCGGGTGAAAAAGCCTTGAATGACATACTGACAATCTACCCTATTAATATTGTAGTCTAACAGAAAATACTTTCTCTGTATCAAATGTTTTCTTCACCGGCGGAGCTACTTTTGCTACGGCCATAAGATCACCATCGTCATTATATAGACCAACTGTTGTGATGAATGTTACTGGGTTACCTGTCAACGAAGCACTTATTGTTCCCAACGCTGAATCAGAAATAGCAGTTGAGTTATTTGTATAATTAAATTCTTGATTGAAAGCACGACAGAAAAATGACGAACGTTTAATATTACTAAGCGTCTTAAATGATAGACTATTAATAGCAATATTTCCTGCTGTTGCACCCGGACCAAATGGGAACCCGGACGCCGATGTTAACAAGAAGTTTGTCGATGTATCTCCACCATGAAACACCATCGTTCCAGTATCGTAGAAAACAGATCCTACAATATTGGTAGTGTCATTAGATTCAACCAAGTCACCCTTACGACCAATGCTTCCAGTGATACTTGACTGAGGAACATCGTTAAATACCAAATCAGCAACAGCACCGAATGACATGGTTGCCGTTACACTACCTGACAAGATACCATCATCCAATGTTGTTCTACCTACTTGAATCACTCTCGCAATACCAGAGGTCGCGACATTGTTTTGAGCAACTGGAATTGTATTACCAGCTGTTGAGGAAAAGTAGTAGTTACTAATATGTCTAAAGGCAGAACTTAATGGAGTCGTCGTCGTCGTTCCTTGAGCATTTACTAAGAATCCACTTGACGATCCTTCCATAACAAAAGATACAATACCTCTTGCTTGTGCTGCGGTAGCAGAATCAATAGTCCAATTGATTCGAGTTTCCACATCAGTTAATACTACATCTCTGTTTAAATTAAGGTCGTATAAAGCCATTATTGTTCCCTATTTTAAATTGTTGCAGTAGCGCTAATGGTAAGTGTAAATTCTTTTCGTGCACCAGTATTAATACCAATGACATCAATCTTTGTATCACCAGATTTACCACCTGCATTTGCACCGGTCTTAAGATTGAAAACTCCAACACCATTTTCGTCTGGTACAGCATTTGTGCTTTCTACGGTAGCGATATCTAAGTCTCTTGACGTAGCGGTATAACCTTGTGGATCTTCACCATTTTCTGTAGATACTTCAATTCTAACATCGTTACCAAAATCTGCTGTAGCAACAGTAGGTTGCAACTTCAAAGTAGAAATTTTCAAAGTTCCTTTAGGTAAAGTAACCAATCTATTTAACAGAGCAACTGAATCATTAGAAATAGGTTCTAACACAGGTAAGTTTAGAATGTCACGTTCAGGATTAACTGAGTTAGTAACATCAAACAATTGGTAGTTTACATCATCATCACCGAAAGCAAATTTGGTGATTCTAAAACTACCATCGTTTTGTGCCAACTTCTCACGACCCTTTTTAGTTAAGATCGCGTCGATGACAGCTGTAGATGAGTCGAGGAATGCCAATGTAGTTCTCCTTTTTAGTACAACACTATTATAGTTTAATAAGTTCTATTCTATTACTAAATATCAATTTGTTGCGGTTTTACTCGGTTTCTTTGTGCTTTTCTTTCTTGGTGTAGGAGAAACTGTTTTATCGGTCGGGATCACATCTTCCTTTTCCGTTGTTTTAGATTCCGAAAGTTTTCCACACTGAACAACTTTTATGTCGCTATCAGATGTGATATCACGCCGATTATTGTAAATGATTTTCAAATTATTCTCAGATTTCTTCTCTAAGAATGAAACCAAACCTTCAATTTTATTGTGACTTTCGTCGATATAAATAACATCGAACCGATCATAATTATCCTTTACATACTTAATAATATCTTCGACTATTGAGTATTCAATATTTGAAATATTATTCATTCTAACATGGTCTTGTAACGAAGGACTAAAAAATTTGTTAGGTGAATCAATACAAGTCAGATTAGTAACAACTTCAGCAAACCTAACAGATAATTGTCCGGCACAAAAACCAACCTCTAACAAATTTTTACTTCCAATTACTTTGTTGACAATATCTCCCTCATGGTCAGTTGATACTTGTCTAAATTGATTTACATATTTATTCATTTTGTTTTCCCTTTAATTACGATTGAATTTTGTCAACACCCTGTCTTGTTATTTGTGCAATCAAGTCAGTTTCTCTGTTAGTATCAGAATTAATACCCACTCTAAACACATACGAATTATTATTAAATAGATTTACAACTGTTATGGGGACAATCCCAACACTACCAGAAATACTGTCGTCAACATGAGTATTTGTAATACCGCGGGCACCATTTATAGCACTCAAAGAAGTAACAACATCGTGCAACAACAACTTAAACTGGGTTTCTTCGATCTCTAATGGTGTCGTAATAATTGTATCTTTGTCTTTTATTTCTCTACCTTGTCCAGCATTGATATCACCAACTGTAGCAATGAACAGATTTGTTCCATCACCCGAAGTGGGAAACTCAAATCGTAAAGCAGGGCTTGAGGTTTTAAATATACTACCACCAGCCAACATTCTTACACGTCCACTTATGAATCCATTAGACGAGGTTGTAGCTGCTGTCGGTGAAATCAATAATTGATCCAATGTTATATCTAATTCACTCAAAGCGGGTGCAGCTGGAGTTATTCTGATCGGTAAAAACCTACCAACTCTCGTCGGAAGGAACCGTGGAGCATTTCTAGATGAATGTTTGACTAGATTAGGAACATTTCTCGAAGAAGTGATCGAATTATCAATTGTTAGTTGAACATTGTTGTCCGTATATTGAAATGCCTGGAACCGAGCGGTTGTTCCGGCACTTGCAATCAATGCGTCTGTGTTACCACTGGCAACATCTTGATATTCTAAGTCCCAAGCATTAAATCTATTGTTAATAGGCATTGACGAGATTGAATGTTCAATGATAGACGGAGTAGAGTTGTAAGGTGTTGATCCTTCGTCGTCAGATAAGATGTTACCGTCAGCTGTTAATGCACCAGCATTTACAAATACACCTGTTTCTCTATGTCCGAATCTTCTCTTTATTTTACTTCTTTCCAACATATGTGATTCAATGTAGATACCTTCAGCAAGTATGTTTGTCTTAGCTGGAATGAATTGTTTGACAAAAGAAAACAAACCACCTAGAACATCATTGAAGTTATCCATTGCAGAAATGAATGTGTTAAGATCTGTTACTCCCACAGTACTACCACTCACTCCTGTAATAGCAGTTCCACCCAAACCACCACCACTCTTGAACCTATTGTTAACCGACCCGGACGCGTGCATCGAAGCACTTACAGACAATCCCCATTGAGCAGAAATTTCATGCCACTTCTCTGGCATAGGCCCGTGATATCTTCCCATTCTGTGATCTTCTGCTGTGCCCATTAAATCATACACATTAATGTTTTGGATATGATTTTTGATTTGTCTATTAACAGCATTAATCGGATTCAAACTAAGACTTACATATCCAATGTCTTTCTGATCGGTTCCACTATCCGTCTGACGTATTCTATCATTGTCAGCAGCCAACCCAGCTGGATAAAACGTATTGATCTTTTTATGATTTGGGAATATACGATAACGTGAATCCGTTCCTACAGACTCAAAACTCACTGGGACCGCACTGTTACCAGCCGTAGTAGAGTCTACAATATAATTGTAGTCACCAGCAAAAATAGCATTCTCTCTCAATTTGAAGTGAGCAGATAAACTACTATACGTAGCGTTACGTGGACTTGCTGTTGAGTTAATAAACGATATTGATTCAAAATTTCTAGTATGTTCCATCATATCCTCATTAGCAAGAGCAAGATTCCACGCTCTTACTTCGTGAACATAGCCAGTGAACGAACCACTACCGGGGAAATATGAAGCAAACATGGGGGGCAATGCCTCAATACCAGCAACTCCACCAGATGAATTGAAGTTTGCTAAAGCAACATGAGCATGAGTCGTTGACCCTGAGTTCATTACAACAATATCATTACCACCAGAAGGTGAACCAGACAGAACAAAAGCAAAGACGTTCAACCCATTACCACTTCGACTCGCTGCAACGTTAACGAAGTTATCTTTTGTGTGTATATAACTTGAAACCGAGTTAAGATCTGTGATAGCAGACATTGAAGCAGTAAGGGTAGATCTAATAGCAACCTGACCGGAACCATTCATATCAATCTCATATAGTGGGTGTCTAAACAATACGTGACCAGTTGCACCGACTGCTGCTCCTGCTGTTGCTGACACTCTCATTTGAACTGTGAAGTTTTGTCCACCTGCAAAATCAAAAGCGTTAGCACTACCAGTTACAGCATGAGATGTTGTTTGAACAAATACATCACCAGTTGAGAACAATACTGGAACATCTACTTCTTCGATTTCTCTTACCTGTGTAGGTCCATTAAACAACGAATATTCATTTGTCTTGAGAAAGTTGTGATCAACACCATATATACGACCAATAGCTTCAATAGTTTCCCTTGTTCCTTTGGTTTTCAACAGATACATAGCGTTGTTCATTATTCTGTTCCACAACTTATAAGTGATTTCTTTGTTTGTTATATCACCTGTAGTAGTTGTGAAGTTTTGGTTTGAAATATTTGCTGCGGCTGATTCAAATAATTCTATACCATATTCTCTAGCTATAACGGGAAGAAATTTATTCGGTGTTCTGTTATTATCTTCGTAAGAGATTCGTTTTACATATGGAACATACTCGATGAACAGTTTTAGATCATCAATCATGTCACCCATAGCAGCCAATGTGTTTTCAAGAACATCATCATTGTCACCAGCAAACAAAATTGTTGGTAACATATTAGATAATTTTTGTGACCTAGTTATCACGCGCTCGCCCGTTGCAGGGAATGTTATTACTCTACGTTCAGACCCAGTAGAAGTAGAAAATATTTCTACACCTGTACCAGCTGTTTGATCTATCTGTTCTCTGTTTTCTTTTTCAAAATTTTCTGCGCGGGCAGAAATAGAATCGACAGCAGCCGTCTGGGAACCCGTGATAGTGTTCGTAGAATTTCGTACAATCCAAGGAAGTCTTACCGGCTCCCCCGCGTCATTATTAGCAGCAGCAGTAATTGAACCCGCGGTACCTGCTTGATTTTTGGTTAACTCATTTAAAAACCACAATTCAAAATCATTAGATTGTTTCTTGAATTTATCTACTCTGTAAATATTTTCGGCACATAGAGAAGCAATCGCGGGTTCGGCAGAAGATCCAATAGGATATTCTTGTTCGATCCGACGCAGTGATACTCTGAATCGTCGTAGAGCGTCCCCAAAGAAAATGTGACGGGAAAACTCACCATAATCTATGATAGGTTTGACTTGTTCTTGCGCACCTGTTATAGATAAAGTAGCGAGATCACCAGAACCACTACCATAACCAGATAACGATTTAATCAAACTTTCAATGGAAAATCCATCAGCCATACATACCTACTTTCTTAGACAACAGAAAAATTCCATGATTCTGGCCGATCAAAATGTACTTCATCACCCTTAATATTTAGTTTCAATACAATTTTGTATTCAATATCTGGATACAGATTATTCGTATCCAACTCAAACCAGTTACCGTCTTTATCATATGAGATTTCAAATGGTTGAACTTCTACTAAATCTGTTGCTAATTCACGTATTTCTACTGTTCCACTCTTAACAATGAAACCACTCATTGCCGTAGTGCTACCAGTGACAGCCGTCAGCACAGCGCTCTTGTCACGAACGAACACTCTAATCTTTGTGGTAGAACCATAATCGTAACTTGATTTTTTGTTGAGAAAATTCACATGAAAGTTTGAAATATTGAACGATTGAGCGCCTTGAACCGGCTGATTAAACGTTAACGCGCCTGTAGTTGTCAGATACTCACCAGCAGTTGTGACTACCCAAGAGTCTACAAACAATGTAGAAGCGGATGTACCAATGTTAATACCAGTTATACTTCCACCACCGGCTGGAGCAGAAGTTCCAATGTTTACTTTGTAAATTCCCTTAGCAAATCGACTGGCAGTTACAGTAAGTGGACTTGTTGCAACACCATCAGCAGATATAGTTACATGCCCGGGAAACTCTTTTATTCCATTCAAATCTTCCATTACACCATCAACCATATTATAGAAAAATAGGTTACCGGTCTTAGAAAATTTCATCAACGATCTATCGTCTTTAATCTCACCCGGCCATTCTAACTGAATGTATGGTCGGTTGCGTGTGTTTGTTTCTTTTGCATGAAATTTCTTTGTAAAGAAACTCGAAGCTGATACTGAAGTATCGGCACCGGCAGCAGTTGCTTCAGTACCGTCTTTTGCTTCCTGAGTATCAGACATTCTTAATAGGAATCCGTAATTAGCAGACACACTATTCAGATGTGCCTTGAACCATGTGGTCACATCTATCTTTAAGTTTTCCTCGCCTTGAACGAACGTAGCCGTTCCAGAACTAGAGTCATATACTTGTGTATCACTACCCAACACAGCATGACCACCAGTAGTAGAATTAAGTGTTGTCCATGATTGTGAGTTTGTAGCCGATAAAGCATCAGCGTGACCCGTTTGTGAAAGTTTATTATTATCTAATCCCGTTCCCTCTGTCCAATCCGCTGTAAGAGGAAAAGACCATATTGTGAAATCAGAAGCAATCGGATCTCCGTGTAGTGCGTTAAACAAATACATGTATGCCGACACAGTAGAATCAGTGCGTGGGTCAGGATATTTACCAGTGCTAATAATACCACCAGTCAATGAGGTTACAGAAAACTTCACCAATGATCTAGCCCATTCTTTTCTACTACGTTTTGGATTAAGTTTATTCCACACTTCTAATATTGGTGATGAACCAAAGTTAGAGGTTGTCGATAACTCTGTAATCCATGTATCTTTTTCTACATATGCTCGAGCACGTGACATTATACCGTTCTCCCTACAATGTCTAAGTTTGGATACTTCACTTCCCAAATCATATCTTCTGGCATAGAAAGAATACCATTTACCGTATTTGCTGGAACATCAAATGTTGTTGTAGAATATGTTCTGCCGTCTACGATATTAGATAAGTTGGTGAATTGAAATCTTACCACTGATCTAATCTTAGCAGACGCTTGAATTTTCGATGCGAAATCTGATATAACCAACGTATCATTGAAGTTTGCCAGTTGAGTATGCAACATGAGTTTAACAATACTGAACGCCTCTAACAAAGCCTCATTCGGATTGATGTTAGGTGCCGCTACAATACTAAAATCTGTTCCGATATTTACAACCTTACCATTCGTCAACTTCACACTGTCAGAAAACGATTTGAATCTCTTGATATATGTTTCAATATTGTTTTTCAAGGTTTCTTCAGCTACAATCAATTCACCCCTTGAGTTTCGAGCTATTAATACCAATTCTACACCTAAAGAATTAGTTAGGTCTTTACGAGCAAAACTCCTAAATACACTACCAAAACATCCGGGCATTGATAACACTCTAACTTGATAGTCTGTTAAAGTAACCGCTCGGTTTTGAGCATTAAAAAACGACAACGCATTTTGTTTAATAGATACTAAAGATTCTCGTTCTGCGCCGCCAGTAGCTTGAGCAGGATTTGTTACAGCAATGGTTTTTACTAATGCATCTGTTACAGCTGCATTCGAGACTTCAATTGTTGGATCTTTATACTCAATAACTCTATTTGTAAATCTTGACAACACATTCATCCCAACGTTGGTAGCTAAACCACCACCAGTTCTATAATTTATGTCAATTATAGTGTTTGATGAAGGAGCAATACCCAATGTTTTTGTTTTTAAGAAATTAGAAGAATCAATTACCATAGGCGCAAAACCAGACACAGACCCTCTCAATGACGGAGGTAAAACAAAATCTTCTGGATTTGGTATGATCTCATTATCTTCAGCTGTACTAATGCCTCCACCAAATGTTATTGCTGTTTTGCCACCAGCTATTTTTTCTTCAACAAACCTTCTTGGAACACGTTTCAACTTCAAAATAAAAGGAACATCACCAGATGATGATGTTGTGTTTGCCTCACCAGCAAAAATAGTTTCTTGAGCTAAATTGTCTACTTTTTGCCACTCATATCCATCATTAGATGATACAGAAAAAATCTCTGTTATATCCACACTCGGTAACTCTATTCTTAAAAATGATTTCGGTACTACTCCTACACTATAAGAAAATAGTTTTGTTGTGCCAGCTGCAGCGGATACACCAGTAATACTATATGTAGCCTGTGTTGCGCCGGCGGATTTTGTATGAACTCTATTTGCTGAAACTGAGAAATCAATGTCATTTAAAATCTCAAAACTAACAGATGGTTCAAAATTTGATGTTACTCTACTACCCTTCTTAAGAACAAAAGCAACGCTTGCACTTGTTGTGTCTTGAAACGTTGCTGAAATTGATAAGTTAGTAACAGCCGGCGATGCCAGTTTTGGTTTATAACCAAGATTTTGTGCAAGACTAAATATGTTCTTTGTTTCAATAGCTCTATCAAGAAATCCCTCGTTTACTTGTCTATCTAATAGGAAAGTTAAAGAATCACCAAGATAAGCAATCATTTCTAGCAATGCCATACCACCTGAAGCGTCATTGAAATCTTGCCACTCATTAGGAAAATACTTCTTTAAAAAGTTTATGAGATCTTGTTTATAATCATCAAAATCTTTTGAAAGATAATTTATCTCTCTTATTTCTTTTACGCGTTCAGTCATTACTTTTTCTCTATGGACTTAATGTTAATTGAACAGAATCAACCAACTGATCAGCATTCTTTAATACATACTTCATTCTTATTAATACTTGATTAGTGTCTAAGGACACCCCTATTCCTCCAGCGGTATCTTCAGAATATAATTTTAAAGATACCAATTTAATTTCTGGCATCCATACTCTTATTGCAGATTCTATTTCTGAACGAATCCTAACTTCTAATTCAGCAGGGACGATTTGTTCAAACAAACTACCTAATAAAATAGGAATATTTGTACCAATCCCACCATTTACAACACGTTCACCTTTTTTGGTCAAAAGAAGAATTTTAATATTTTCCCTGACCGCTCGTATTGTATCTTGGTTGCCTTCAAAAAAACCTTTACGAAATTTCCTTAAAGGAAATGAATAGTTGATAGTCCCAGGCATAATAATTCTCTAATTTAGATAATGTCTCTTACTTAAAATATCTCTTGCATTAGATATTAGTGTTGTTAATTCATTAATTTGTTCTGCAAAATCATTTTTACGTTGGCCCAGGCTAGTATCAATAAAATGAGTTGCAGGTGACGACTCTGGAGTTGTTGTAAATCTAGTTGAGGATTCTCCACCAATAGAAATAACGTCATAGTTAATTTTTTGCTTTTTAACCACAGTTCGCAAAGCTCCAGTTTTAATAGTTGGAGGTTGTGGAATTGATATAGTTCTACCATCTACTTCAACAACTGAAGGACGTTGATATACAAGAGTATCTGGATCGCGGCGAGAATCTCGAAATTTGATTTCTTTATCTGGAATCTGGAAATTAATTTCTGGTATAGCATGAGTATGATTTAAAAAATGATTCAAAAAATCTTCTATAGATGTAACAACATCGCCTAACTTATCAAGTGTTTGGGCAAATATTGCTCCAATGTTTTCTTCGTACAAAACCAATTTTTCACCTAATACGTGACGATTCAAGGATCTCTCTGCGTCTTGTTCCAAAGATATAGTATATGTTTCATCAGCAATAGTTGCGATGAAGTTTCTAACAGCGTCTTTATCATTAATCATTCTAGTGCCGAGGGGAGTTGAAATTATTTTTGCCACAGGAGTAACTTTTTTGAGACTACCTATATCACTTAATTTTCCTTTTTCAACATGAATAACTTTAGTGGCAGTTCTACCTATGGTAGCAATGTTGTCTCTGAGCGCATAGAAATCTCTATTCATAATACCCATTTCTAATATGCCTCTTTTACTTCGACGCGGCGAAAACGAATGTCTTATGAATGTTCTCGTTCTACCTTGTTGAATAACATCTCCCAATAACGCAGGAACTCCGGTATTTCTAATAGTTCTTTCTGGTTGAATATCATTGTTGATATCATTCATACCGACAACATCTATATCAAGACCAGTTTCGCCCAATGCGTCTTGGGAGTTGTTATCACCAACCAAATGTGTGCTTAGCCACGGACTATTATTGACTCTGCCGATCCAATAACCCTTAGAGTCTGATTCAGTAGTTTCTCTTATTATTAAAATCTCTTCACCTATTTCGGGCAACGAAATTGTGTGTGTTGATAACAATGGCACATACCAATCATCAACCTCAGATGATGAGAAAACATCATCTTCTTGTTCTACTAATACACCCTCACCAATAATTTTTGCTTTTATACTATACTGTGGTAATACTTTTGTTGACTCTTTATCAAAATTAACGTCACGAAGAACATCAAGAACGATACCATTACTTAATATAAAATCAGTTTTGTTAAGCGAAGACTGATAGGCTCCTTCTATAAATCTTTGACCGGGGTGGAATAAATTTGAAAAGCTAACTTCCGACATTTTTTATCTCTACGCCTCGTTTGATAAGTTCTTTTTCCATCTCTACTAAATTTTTCTTTAGTGGTTCAATTTTTTTGAACAACTCTTTAGCAATAGTTAAAAAATCTTCGTATTGAACAAGACTGTCAGTATATTCTGTAGCTAATTCTTCAACATTTTTATCATCAAAAGCCATTAGCCCTCTATAAAATCTAATTTGATATGAGAATACAATCCTCTAATCTTATTCAAAGACTTGGTAATTTTACGAGATGGCAGATCAGTTGCTTCACGAACATAAACATAAAGTTGTTTCTTATTAGTAATGTTTAATATTTGATATTCTTTCAACATTTCAATAACAATACTCAACACTTTGTTATCATCAATAGTTAAAACATTGTTTTCATCTTCAACGATCTCAATTAATTCATTAATAACTCTATCAATTAAATTTTTACTCTCGTTAGCCACAATTTCAGTATTATAGTGAATCATACTTAGATCGTGAACAATACCATCTCTACTATCTCCATCTATAAATACCTGCTTCTTAAAAGAATTAGATTGTTGTATCAACCAATTTTTTACAATGGTACCGAAATACGAATATGATTTCTTGTTAAGTTTAGGATTATAACGATTTAATTTTTCATAAAGATGTGTTATAGCTTCATGTTTAATACTATCGTAATCATATAATGTTTTGTTAAAGTTGTAGGCGTAGTAAATGTTTTCCACAAGGCGTTGAAAGGCTGGTTCTATGGTATTAACATAGATAACATGCTTTTCTTCTATATCTTCCATTTGATTAAATAGAACGATAGCTGTTTCTTCATCTTCGCCCCAATAGTATTTCATATATCTCTCCTGAGAATGTAGAACTATAGGAATTTAATGATTATTAGAGTTATTGTATACGTTACATCTGCCGCGCAAGTTGCATGGTAATTAATGTATTGAAGTTCCCCGGCCGGAGATCTTCCTCCAAGTTGGAAATATAGTAGATTCCCCTCACACCTTGGATAACATTGTCCACCAAAATATAATCTAATGGACTTAGTCCTGCTATACCATGAACTGTAGTTGTTATTGTTAACAGATAATTTGATAACACTTTTCCTAAGTGTACATTAGAATTTTCTTCCATAAAAGACACTAACAAACTATTATAAAAAGTCATATCAGTAAACAATAATGTGCCTAGTGCAGCGTTGGCCAAGCGTCTGTTTTCTTCTGTGTTTCCACCCTCTTGTTGAACCTCCCTCAACACCAAAGATATTCTTCTTATTAATTCTAATTCGGCTTGAGTTTTGTGCATTAATTGCAGATCTTCGTTTGCTACAAGCTCATTCCATGTTTCATTCCTGAGCTGTGCAGCCGCGCCGGACTGATCGCGGCCGCGAGCATCGGTTTCCTCTGGCCGGTCCACCCAATTTGAATCTATAATTGCTTGTATGTAATTAGGTATCACGCCTACTTTAAATTTCCCATCATCGCCCAGTAACTCTCTTAATAAATCAACACCCATTCTATTAGTGGCCCCGTCTTGTCTAAAAACAGCCCAAGCGTTGACATCAATTTTAGAAGCAACATCAATATTTTCAACTAATGAATTATCATGGGCATATGTAATAGAAATCGCAAGGTCTTTTGCATCCTCCATCTTGCCTTCTTTAATTAAATTTTCAATTGTATCTTCAATAGTTTGTTCAATGTTTGAAGTGGAGAAAATTTCCACAATATTAGCATTACCTGCAGCAACTCTTGAATCTAATCTAAACCCAACAGATTCTTCTTGGCCCGTGCCTAATGTTTTAGAAGCTATAGCAATTATCGCTTTTATTAATTTCAATGCGTTCATATTTGGATTTTTATTTAAAAGATTATTAATTTGTTTTATTGATACAGGTGCATCAAATGTAGTGTATAAAAGTTCATGACTTACCGATTGTGTTTTAAAAAATTCTTGGCCGCTACGCGCGATATCGGTTACCGATCGCAAATAGGCCTCCCATTCTTCTTCATTTCTTGCGCGAATTTCGCCCGTCAACACTTCTTCCGACTCGGTCAAAGGTCCATCCGGTGGTAACAACACTTTTAACGGTATATTTTCTTCGCTCCGTACGGGACCAATTAATGGTATACTAACCGGAGCATTTGGTAACGGTTTATAAACAAAACTCAAATCAATTTTTTCATCCGCATCCTGCCTTCTAAAATTATTTGCAACAGCTTCTAACACATACCCAAGTCTATAATATGTAGGTATAGACCGTGTTATTACCTCACACTTAAATCCATTAGGCATTGAACCATGCTCGGAGATCGTCAGCCGATTCACTTCTGAAACATACCTTACGCCAGTATATATTTCCAACCTTTCGTTTCGATCTTCAAGTTGAGCCTGTGTAAAGAGTGTATCTGGATGTGCCCCGATCCCGTCCCAGTAGTCGGCCAGCAGATCGTTGTACAACGCATCGAAGGCGTCGGCCTCGTCGCCTATTACATTGCCAAGAGCGTCCGTAGTCACATTCGAGGGGTCTACTTCCATGTGGGGGTTATTGGGATCTTGTTCCGCGTTCGTTAGTAGTGGAGGTGCATCATCGAGCACGGGCGCGGCGCGTGGAATCTCGGCGGGTGGTTGATTTGAGTAGGCATCGACTGCTGATTGATAGCTTTGATCCGCTAGTATTTGTCTTATCTCGGGTTCTTCTACGTGCGCAAACTCCGCCCAGTGATCCGCCCACACCGGGTACGGCGGCGGCAGGTATTGGATCGCTGCCTGTTGCTGTTCTACTTCGTACTCGGCATCGTCGTCCGCCAACCTCGCCAAGCCCGCCTCGCGCAGCTCAGCCGATGACGG
>CEPX01166867.1_pt1 | contig 21471 bp, 28 predicted proteins | sample 361361 | NCBI WGS metagenome assembly CEPX01 (sample SAMEA2619974, study PRJEB7988) | marine metagenome | biome: marine biome (ENVO:00000447); feature: mesopelagic zone (ENVO:00000213) & marine oxygen minimum zone (ENVO:01000065); material: "saline water (ENVO:00002010), including plankton...
ATTCTAATCCTAGTATTAATCATACTGCTTTCTTAAAAAGATTAAAAAAGGATATCATTAATAATAATAGAATATTTGGTGCACAAACACAGTTAACAGCATTAGTACCATATAAGCCTAAAAAAACAGATCCTGATTTTATTAAAAATGCTACAGAACCGGTATATACAGTGAATGTAAAAGCATTAACTCATATATGGAATGAGTTGCTGGATCTTTTTGTACCCGATGAAGATGAACCTACTAGTCATCCATTGTTTTATAAATTTCATGAGTTAGTTAAAGATGAAAAAACATTAGATCCTGCTGTTAAAAATAAACTTGTTCCTCTTAAAAAGAAATACGAGCAAGGTAAATTTGATTTACCAGGTTTGAAACAAGCAATGCAAGTTATGACTCAATTAGGTTCTCAAAAATGGAAACATGATAAAGCAGAAAGACAACGGGTAGAAAGAGACGCACCAAAGATTATGAAGTTTGAAAATGGTTATTTTTGGGCACGGCTAGATTCAAAAGCAGAAATGGAACGCGAAGGCGACATGATGCAAAATTGCCTTAGTTCATATTGTCCAATCCAAAGTATTAAAGATGTAATAGAAGATTGGTATAGACAGTGGGAAGAAGTAGATTTTGTTGCCCATGATGACATTGAAGAAATGATGGAATGGTTAACAGATGCGGTAGAGCCGCCTGCACAAGATACTGCTGATGAACTAGATTTGGATATTTGGAACATGGCAGAAATGTTAATAGATCGTTATGAACATAATAAAGAATATGGAGTAGATCAACCAGAGGCTTATGCAGGACATTTAATTTATAGTTTGCGTGATAAAAACGGCGAAGCACATATATCTGCAGAGTATGATCCACAAGAAGATATGAATCATATGGAACCAACGGAAGTATTAGGTAAACAAAATTCTCCTCCTATTGCAAAATATCAAGGCTATGTTGACGAATTAAATAACTTCTTTGAAGAATATCCAGAAACTTTTGGCTACGACGGTGCTACAATGGATGAACCTATGCATCCAAACTATGATACAGTTGAATCTGTTGATTTAAGTCGTATTAAACATTTGGCAGGTATATAAATAATATTATGAAAGTGTTTGATTTATTAAATGAAGCATTAGATGATGAGTTTGGTCAATATTTAGTTCGTGATATTGCTCGACCTGATCATACATGGTCTGCTGATACTACAAAAGATGTTATTAATGCTATTATGGCAAATGCTATTAAAAAATGGCAGGTTATAGAAGCAGGTTCAGAAGATGTACTTGCTGATTACCATCATGATTCTATCTTAAATGGTAAAATTACACCTAAAGATAAAACATTTAATCGTATACAAGAGTTAATGTTTAGTGTTGAAGATGATACACCTGATCATGCACCATTTCCTAAAGTTAAAGTTGATATGGAAGTGGTTGATCCAGATCTTGATTCGGAATAATACCATATTCCATATACAATAATGCGTGTCGCATAGGCACCGGCCTAATAATATTTCCATCTTTGTCTAGTGATCTGGCTGTGTGTATTGCTTTACTATATGTTAAGTTGCATTTTTCTATTATTGTATCATAATGTTTTTCATATTTACGCCACCAAAAGTCAGTACCAAAATGTTGCATAAATTCTAAACCTATCCATACTTCAGCTATACTAATAAATCTAAAATCATTCATGAGTTTTATAGGTCCATTTTCTCGTTTTCTTGAATAACGCAATCCTATACGATGTACATTCATACCAAATGCTTTACTTAATGAAAAAGTTATTGTTTTAATAGCAGGATGGTCTACATTAAAGTTAATATTTCTACAACAAGGATACCATGCCGCATCAATATGTATAGGTATATTTAATTGTAAACATCGTTCTAAAATTGCTGGCATATCTGGATGAACATCATTGTCATAAAATGTAAATGGTGTTGCTATAATTAATACATCACCTGATGTAAGTGTATCAACAGTACGTATAGGTGTTGAAGGAAATAGTCTAGTATGATAAGGATAGTCACCATCAAATATTACTATTTTTTTATTGTACATCATATGGAGTTCATCTATTTGATGTGTTACGCCCAGGCATATATCTCTGTCTGGGAAAGCATCTAAACCTGTAAATGATATTAGTTTATGATTGTGTACCCAATTATGCATTTTTTCTTTAAATTGTTCTGTTATTATATTATAATCTTCAGTATCTTTTATTGTAACAGTTTTATAATTATCAAATCGCATTGTATTATGTAAAGAATTATGAAATTTATGTACCTCTTTATCAAACATTGGTCGTTTGCGAGATCCTGGTTTTCTATCTATTAAACTGTTTAATATTTTTATATCTGGTGTAAATGTCATTTGTTTTTCCGTTTAAGTTGCACGAATGTCTTTTAATTGTTGTTTTAAATATGTAACTGTTTTAGCATTAAATGCATAATTAAGATTTTGTAAATGATTATGTAATCTTATATATCTATCAATACGTATTTCCATATTGTTATTTTCAGTATACCAATGGTTATTGTCATCCCATTCAATGTTCCATAAATGACGATCATCATTTAATGGCGCGCCGTCAACGAGATCGCAAGGCGGACCAAGAATAACTTTAACTAGTCCTTTGTCACTTAATGGTTTTATTTTCGTAAAAAAATTATAAGTCTCAAGAAAATCATCTTCTGTTTCTGTAGGATATCCAACCATCATTAACATTGATATTTTAATATTGTTTTTGTCACACTGTTCTAATGTATAATATAAATCTTCGTTAGTAAAATATTTTTTCATATCTCGTCTTACATTATTTGAGACACTTTCGACACCTATTGCTAAATCTAAAAATCCTGCTTTAACAATATCTTTATATAATTCAGGTGGTAGTTGAGTTTCGGGCCTGCAAATATATTGTGTATGACAATGAAAAGGTTTTATATTGTTTGTTTTATAATATGTTATTAGTTCTTTTAATAGATTACTAAATTGTTTTACATTACCATTTATTAAACTATCTGTAAAGTAAAAATTTCGAATATTATATAATTCGTATTGTGTTGACATTTCGTTAGCAATAGATTTTGGACTTCGATATCTGAATTTAGGCCATTGATAACCTATATCGCAAAATGTGCATCGTCTAACACATCCACGTGAACCAGTAATATAAAGTACATCAGCACCAAGGTCGTCTCGTATAGAAGGATCTTTATAATTTTTTGAATAAATTGAAAAGTTGTAATCAGAATAATCAGGAATAGGAATAGAATCTAACTCATCTATTTGAGGTGCCCAGCCATTAATACCAGGATGCTTTTCTCCTTTTAATAAAGCAAGTATTGCTTCTTCGCCTTCGCCTTTAATAAAAGCATCGCATTTTTCTCGTTTTAAAAATCTATCACCACAATAATTTGTAAACGGTCCACCTAATACAATTTTAATTTTTGTATTATGACTTTTAAGTTCAGTACATATTTTTTCACATATGTATAATGAACGTTGTGAAAATAATGACATGCCAAACCATGTAGGATTTTCTTTTATAATATATTGTACCCATTCTTTAACATGTGGTTCCATTAATGGATATGATTTATCAAATTGTTCTCGTTGCCTAAATGTTGTATTAGTATCGATCCACCAGCCAGAATTTTCTGGTCCTACTTTTTCCCATAAATCAATATTCCAATCTACTAAATGACAAGAAAAATTATTTTGTTGTAACACAGATTTTAAAATCGCAGGGCCAGTAATGGGAGACCGAGTATGTAATCTTGGTAATGTTGCTATAATACAATCAATCATTGTTTTCTTCTGTGTATGTATTAATTATATCTGCGATATAGTTGTGTTCGTCTTGTATATTAAATTTGCGAACAGTATTCATCCAATTGGTAAATTCTATAAATGATTCATAACGATTATACGAATCATCATCTTTGTTTATTACTAGAAATGCACTATCTATATTAAAAATTATATTTTTTATGCTTTGTAATTCTATTGAAGGAATAATAAATGCACTTTTTTGAATTTCTTCTATTATTGTTTTAAATATTGTGTTTTGATGTTGATTCAACAATAAGTTAGCACACAGGTATGGTTGTATTGCAGGATAGATGCTTATATTATTTTGACTAAAAATATTATTTTGGTATTTTGAAAAGTAGTTAATAGTATCTATCATATTTCCAACATTGTATATGCTTAAAACAAAGTTAATTCCAAGTACAGAAATATTTGGATGGGTTAACAAACGTTGAAAGTTTTTGTCTATGTTATTAAAGTTTGTTCCCCGTATCCATTCATAGGTTTTACCTATGCCATCAATGCTGGCAAAAATTTCTATATCTTTTAGTCTGCTAAATGTCTCAAGAGTTTTTTTGGATATTGCTGTAATGTTGCTAACCATTCTTATTTTTAGAGTTGGTTTAACATTACTAATTTTATCTAGAAATGCTAAACAGTTTTTATCGTATAATGGTTCTCCACCTTTAATAATTAATAGTTCTAAGTCGTTTATATTGTCTAAAATTGATTCAAGTACTTCTTTTTGTAGAGTAACTGGTTTGAATTGATTATAGTCATAATGTGTTTTTAATGCATTACGTGCTTTTTCTGGCATAGATTTTTCTTGTTGATGCCAGTGTGAGCTATGAATACTGTTACACATGACACATCCTAAATTACATTGATTGCTAAAACTAATATCTAGATATTTAATTTTTGGTGTAATATCATCTGTAAATCGCTTTCGAGACATTGCATATTTAATTCTTTTACTTTCAAGATTGTGTTGTTCTCTGCTATAACAATATTTGCAAGCATTAATATGCTCACCATTAAGCATTTTTTCCCTAATTTTTTTTATACGTTCTCCATAGAATATGTTTTCTATTGTAGTAGATGATTTTGTAAAGTCATGCAGACTATGGTCTGCTTCGTCGGACCAAACAGGGCATAATTGGGCATGACCTCGCGGATCGATTGTAATACCATCAAATGGTATGTAACAGAAATGTTTCGTGTGTTTCTTATTCATATATTGACATGTAAGATAAATACCTATATAATATATTTATTGTAATTTTTTACTTGACAATTGTACACATAGGCATTATAATATAAACATTGGTATAATAATATACTAATTTAGGCTAATAAAGGAGAACTAATATGGCTACATTGGCAGAGTTAAGAGCAAAACTCGCGGCACAGGACCAGCGTCAGACTGGTACTCGCGAAACAGATAACGCAATTTATACGTTTTGGAATATTCCAAACGACACTACAGCAACATTGCGATTTTTACCAGATAAAGATGAGAGTAATACATTCTTTTGGCAAGAACGGCAAATGATCCGGATGCCTTTTCCGGGTGTAAAAGGACAAGACGAAGCAAAAGCAGTTACGGTAAATGTACCGTGTACTGAGATGTGGGGAGATACTTGTCCAGTACATGCTGAAATTCGACCGTGGTTTAAGGATCCAACACTTGAAGATATTGCACGTAAATATTGGAAAAAGCGTTCATATATTTTTCAAGGACTTGTTATAAATGATCCTCTCGGTGAAGAATCACCACCAGAAAATCCAATTCGTCGGTTTGTTATTAATCCGTCGATATATAAGATTATTAAGGCGGCTTTAATGGATCCAGATATGGAAAATTTACCAGTAGATTATGTTAATGGTACTGATTTCCGTCTTACTAAAACCCAAAAAGGTCAATATGCTGATTATTCAACATCAAATTGGGCACGGCGTGAACGTGGTTTATCAGAAGATGAACTTGAAGCAATAGAAACTAATGGGTTGTTTACTTTAAGTGATTATCTTCCAAAGAAACCATCTACTGAAGGTGTAGAAATAATTTATAATATGTTTCAAGCATCAGTTGATGGTGAATTATATGATCCTGATAAATGGAGCGATTGGTATAGACCGTTTGGTGTTACAGCATCATCGAAAAGTACTCCAGTTTCAACAGAGAGTACCGAATCGGTTAAATCTGCAAGTGTTCCTATTGAAACAGAGGTTGTAGAAACAACAGCTAATGATGCATCTACTGATTCTAGTAGTGCCAATGCTGAAGATATACTTGCAATGATTCGAGATCGCGCAAAAGCAAAAGATACTGCTTAATATGTTTTATATAGGGAGGGGGTTATCCCCTCCCATTTTTTGGAGGATAGATAATGGTAAAACCGTATGACTTTTCAAAGTTAAGAAAAAGTTTAACAAAAAACATTGACGGATTGAGTTTAGGATTTCATGATCCTAAAGATTGGATTAGTACTGGTAGTTATGCATTGAATTATCTTATTAGTGGAGACTTTTATAAAGGTGTTCCATTAGGACGGGTAACAATGTTTGCAGGACAATCAGGAAGTGGTAAGAGTTTAATTGCTAGTGGTAACCTAGCAAGTAATGCCCAGAAAGCTGGGTGTTTTGTTGTTATGATGGATAGTGAAAATGCATTGGACACTGACTGGTTACAGGCACTTGGTGTAGATACAAGTGATGAAAAACTATTAAAAATTGGAGTTTCAATGATTGATGATGTTGCCAAAACATTATCAGAATTTCTTAAAGGATATAGAGACGAAAATGCAGAGAATGATTATGAGGATTGTCCAAAAGTAGTCATTATTATTGATAGTTTGGGTATGTTGTTATCACCAACTGATGTTAAACAATTTGAGGCTGGCGATCTTAAAGGTGATTTAGGACGTAAACCTAAAGCACTGACAGCATTGATTCGTAATACTGTTAATAGTATTGCTCCTTATCCAATTGGATTTATAGTAACTAATCATACGTATGCATCACAGGATATGTTTAATCCAGATGATAAGATTAGTGGCGGTCAAGGATTTGTATATGCATCATCTATAGTAGTTGCTATGAGATTATTAAAATTAAAGGAAGATGAAGCAGGAAATAAAATATCAGATGTACGAGGTATTAGGGCTGCTTGTAAAGTTATGAAAAGTAGGTTTTCAAAACCGTTTGAAGCAGTTCAAATTAAAATACCATACGAATCTGGAATGGATGCGTATTCGGGTTTAGTTGATATGTTTGAAAAATCTGGTGATCTTACTAAAAGAGGCAACAAATTAGTTTATACTGATTCAGCTGGTAATGAGCATAGTTATTTTCGAAAGGGATGGAATGCTGAAACTCTCGAAGTAATACTTCAAGATAAGGTAAATGGTGAAGCAGTTTCATCAATAAATGAGGAATTAGTATCAGACGAAATAATGGAAGATTAGGTAAATATCAAAATTACTTATATGTTGGAGAAAAGTAGATGGATATTAGTCCTGAAACATTAATAGAAATATGGAATATGATGAAAAATTATATTCCTAAAAAAGAAAGACTTGATGCGGCAGCTACCCTTCTTAATTATTATGATGCTAATGGTGACATTGAAGATTTTAGAAATTTAGAAGGACATGATTCAAGTATAGATACTGTGTTAAGTGAAGAATATTTTGAAGAGGAAGAAGAGGAAGAAGATTTTTAATGGCGTCCTGGTATCAACAAGTTGTTAATAATATTGCCGTATTGCCTGATTGTATAGATTCGTTTGAAGAGCAATTCAACGAAGCACGATTGGAAATTAAATTTAGTGGTAGTATAGAAAAAGCATCTAGTGTTATTCCTGCAATTGTGCAATTACGATTTTCTCAATTACAGGAAATTGAAGCAATCTTAGAACATCTAAATATTCATTTACGAAAATTAAGAGCGCAAGTTTTTAAAAGGTATTTAGAAAATTATAATAGACAATTAAGTTCTAGAGATGCTCAAGCATATGTTGATGGTGAACAAGTAATTGTAGATCAGACAGAATTAATTAATGAATTTGGATTATTAAGAAATCAGTTTTTAGGAATATTAAAAGCATTGGAAGCAAAGCAATTTCAAATTAATAATATTGTAAAATTGCGAGTTGCTGGACTTGAGGATTCCGAAATCAATATGTTTTACGGTAATCCGAATAAGTAATAGAAATAAGTAATTTGGTTGACAGGCTAGTTACTTATAATGTATAATGTATTACATGAACTATTGTAAAGGAGAATTGTAATGGACATCAATTTACGTAAAGCCGCTACTTTGCAGGAACAAGTTAGACAAGCTATAAGTGATATTAGTTTAGATACCAGAAATGATGGAACCGGTCGAGTTGTTGAAGATGACTTAGTTGGTCGGTTAACTCGGGTAGAAGAATTAGAATCTGTGTTGTACAGTCTACGTGATAAAGTCGGCAAAGCAAATGTTGAAACGGGTGTTAGTACATTGTTAACAAAACGGGTACAACTTAATAATTTAATTAGTCGATATGAAAAATTAGTTCGTAACGGACATGAAAGTTTTAAAATAAAGTTGTCAGATTTCCGTCGCGAGCGTGTTAAGATTAGCGAAAATATTCTTGAATTAAATGTTGGATCTAGTGTTAATATTGCTGATGCTGATGTTGAAATTTTAAATAAAGAAAACATCATATAATAATAAATATATATAGTTAAGCATTGTATATGTACATAAGATAATAATAAGAATAACACAATACTTGCTGATTGTATTAAATTAAAGGATATTGGTAAAGAGGAAATGCTTAACTAATTGATGAAAGGGTGCTTCGGCACCCTTTCTTTTTAACGTTGACAAATCTCCAATTTTTGTTATTATAATTGTATGGAGATTATAATGAAAAATAATAAATCAGATAAGATAGTATCAGAATGTGTTAAAGCAATTAGTGGCATTGCAGACAGAAATAATATAAATATTGTTGATGAGGATTTTATCAAAGACATGGCATTGTCGGCAAAATTTTTAAATGCCGCATTTACTCGTCAATTAGGTCAACCAACTGTATTGCATGAGCATATGTCAAGAATAATGAATTCTGTATGAATGATTAAAGGAATTAATATATGCAATATAAGTTGTATATTGATGATATGCGAGTTCCGTACCATTTTGGTTCTGGATTTAAAGGAACAGCAGGCTGGTTATTGGCTAAAACATTTGATGAGGCTGTTGATATAGTTAGTCGAATAAATTGTTGTCCTGAATATATTAGTTTTGATTATGATCTTGGAAATAGTAAATCTGGTTATAATTTTGCTGAGTGGTTAATTGAGCAGGATTGCAATAATGACTTTTTTCCAGATGATTTTGAATTTGTTGTACATAGTACCCATCCTAATGCAGGTACTATTAAAACCCTATTAACTGCCCACTTAAAAAACCGATAAAAAATGTGGTATTTCTCCGTATTTAAGAATTTGCTAATATAAGGATTTGCTAATATATACCCTTAAAAACCACAGTAAATATAGTGGTTTTTTGTTGTAAAAAAGCCACACTTTTTTAAGATTGACAGATCTCCGATTCATAGTATAATGTATGTATAATAAAAGAGTGAGAGAAATGAAAGAAGTCAAAAAAGTAGAAAATCGCAAAATCGGTGTATTGCCAAAAGTAGCAGTTACGGCGGCAGCCGCGTATGGTGCTTATAAATTGGCATACCACTTAACAACCAAAAAAGGTACGAGACGCGAATGGCATCGTGCCGACGGTGAAACTAAATGATTGAACTTTTATTATTTTTGATACTACTTGTGTTGGTGGTAAAATTTGCTCCTGGAGTAGGCAATTTCATTCTAGGTGCTATTTTGGCAATTTGTGCCGTCATTGGTGCTATTGTTTTATGTGTCGCTCTTTTTTAGTTAAGATTGACAGATCCCCAACTTGTAGTATAATGTATAGATAATGTAAATTTTGGATCAACAACCTACGAGGTAATATATGTCCGCTCAGAAGTTAGTAAAGGTTAATGGGTCCTATCGGAATACACCTGTTCCAGGTGTTGTGTTTCCGTTAGTCAAGGCTCTAACAAAAGGTAAGAAAGGTGACTTTGTTACTGTAGATGGTACATCAGTTCCTGGATACCCAGATCGTCATCTTCGTATTAAGGTGGCAGATAAGTCAGATTACGAATTTGTTCCATCTGATACTCCTACGGGGTTACCAGAGAATGCTCCCAAGACAGTAGAAACCGATGAAGAAGCGATTGCGCGAATACGTGATCGGTTTGCAATTCTCGATGAAATGACCGAAGCCACTATTGAGGGCACGGTGCGAGGCATGATTGTCTCAGGCCCTCCGGGTGTTGGTAAATCGTTTGGTGTAGAGAGCACTCTGGAACGTTCAAATACGTTTACTAAACTTGCTGGCAAGAAATGCAAGTATGAGATTGTCAGAGGTGCTATGACAGCATTAGGGTTGTATGCTTTACTTTTTAAGTGGAGCGACCCTGGTAAAGTCTTGGTGCTCGATGACTGTGATACAGTTCTTTGGGACGAACTATCGTTGAACCTTCTTAAAGGTGCATTGGACTCCAGTAAGAAGAGACGGCTTTTTTGGAATGCTGATAGTCATAAATTGCGTGGTGAGGGCATTCCAGATCAATATGAATTTAATGGCTCGATTATCTTTATATCGAACTTGAAATTTGATCAGATAACGAAGAGCGGTCGGGTTGGTAAAATTAAGGATCACTTGGAAGCAATTATTTCCAGATGTCACTATTTGGATCTGACACTGGACACAATGCGTGACAAGATGCTCCGTATACATCAGATTGTTGGTGATGGTATGTTGGACGATTATAATTTCAACAGTGGCGAGACAAAGATGATTGTAGATTATATCGATGAGCATAAAGACAAACTGCGTGAAGTGAGTTTGCGTATGGTGCTAAAGATTTCAGATTTGTATAAGATGGCACCCAAAAACGATCATTGGAAAAGACTTGCTGAGACAACTTGTATGCATCGAGTTACAATATAGATTACACTGTCTGAGCGGATAGTGGCCGGGGGGCAACCCCCGGTTTTTTTACATTGACTTTTTCTCCTTTTTAGTATAAAATAGTATTATGGCAACAGCAAAATTAATCATTCGTGATGAGGTTAATATTAAACTGGATAACATAGATCCAAGTACTCGTCGTAAGATGTCTGCCGCTCTTAAGTTTATGCTTCCGTATGCTTATCATATGCCAGCATATAAATTAGGACGATGGGATGGTATGATTAGATTTTGTGATGTTGGTGGCAGAACTTATTTAAATTTGCTAGATACTTTATTACCAATAATTCAAAGTGCTGGTTATGATGTTGATATTGAGGATCACAGGCAAACATGGAATCTTAAATTTGATGAAATAGATGAAAATTATTTAAGTGATATTAAATGGCCAAAAGGTCATATCGCGGCTGGTACGAATATAGTCTTACGAGATTATCAAGTAGAAGTTGTAAATAATTCTATTAATCATTTACAAAGTTTGCAAGAAGTTGCTACTGGTGCAGGTAAAACAATTATAACTGCTACGTTAAGTAAATTGTGTGAGGTGTATGGTAGGACAATAGTTATAGTGCCAAACAAAAGTTTAGTGACTCAAACAGAAGACGATTATATTAATGTAGGACTTGATGTGGGTGTGTTTTATGGTGACAGAAAAGAATATGGCCACCAACATACTATATGTACTTGGCAGTCGTTAAATGTATTACTTAAAAAAAGTAAAAAGAAAATAGCCGATATAGATATAGAACAATTTATCGATGGTGTTATTTGTGTAATGGTAGACGAAGTGCATCAAGCAAAGGCAGATGTATTAAAAGAATTACTTACAGGTGTGTTTGCTAATATACCTATACGTTGGGGTCTTACTGGTACGATTCCTAAAGAGGAATATGAGTTTACAAGTTTAAAAGCAAGTCTCGGTGAAGTTATTAATAAAGTAAGTGCCCACTCATTACAAGAACAAGGAATATTAAGTAATTGCGAAGTTAAAGTTTTACAATTAAAAGACGATGTTGAATATCCAAACTATCCAAGTGAATTAAAATATTTGGTCAGTGATAAAAATCGAATAGATTATCTTGCTAAAGTAATAGAAGATATTTCTAACACTGGCAATACTCTCGTTTTAATACACCGTATTAAAACAGGAGATATGTTAATTGAAAGATTACCAAATGCAGTATTTGTTAGGGGAGCAACCAAAACTGAGAAACGGAAAGAACATTATGATGAAGTAGCAACAAGTAATGATAGTTTGATTGTAGCAACATATGGCGTTGCTTCAGTTGGTATTAATATTCCTCGTATATTTAATCTTGTATTAGTAGAACCGGGTAAAAGTTTTGTAAGAGTAATACAAAGTATAGGACGAGGTATTAGGAAAGCTCCAGATAAAGATTTTGTTCAAATATGGGATATTACTAGTAATTGTAAATATAGTAAACGACATTTGGCAACAAGAAAAAAATATTATCGCGAAGCTCAATATCCGTTTGCCATTGAAAAAATTTCTTATAAATGAGTTGTGTTTTGTTATGTAATGTAATATAATAATAAATTAGAAAGGTATTTAATGTACATATTAACAATAGAAAATGAATCATATAGTTTAAATAATTTACCGGATGTAATAGGTGATGTTAGGTATTGTGTTTTAGATACAACGGATCCAACATTTATTGATTATTATTTTTTACCACTGATATTTTTAGAGAGTTTTAGTACACCGGCTGTAGTATTGCAGATTGGCCCATATCAAATTCAAATGCCATTGGATTGGAGTGTGTTAATAGGTGAACCTAGTCAGGGTGATATGGAAGTTATACCTCTTGCTAATCTTAATGATAGAGGGTTTATGACTTTATTATATAATCCGCTAAAAGGATATATGCCAACTTGGGAGCCAATACAAATAATAAATGTATTTGTTGAAGTTAAATGGTTTTTCCCAAAATTAAAATTTGGTCATATATTAGCAATGCCTATACAGCAAAAAACGAATCCCCTTTGTGGATTTTTTGTTAAAGAAATAAATAAAATACCTGATGTAATTGATATTGGAGATATTATATTATGAGCGAATTTATTGTAACGTGGGAAGTAAGGTATGATGGTTATGAACCACCAAAGGTATATCTTACAGATGAATATATTGAATCTAACGATTTAGATTCTTTGAAGGAATACTTAGGTGAAAATGCTATGGATCATACACCAGAAATGGATGTACCATATCAATCTGGTGACTTTAATATTGAATGGGTTATAATTAAGGATGCAGAGACTGATAAAGAATTATGGCGCGACCCATATACAGATTTTGAAGGAACAATTGACGATGAAAGTTGACATGTTCAAAGAAATTCTTCCTGCAATAGGTAAGAAGGATAGAAGTTTTTATAACGAGTTGCCCGAAACAACAGCTAAAACTAAATTAGGTTTTTGGATGATACACAGATGGGCAACATGTCCTATAAAAAATAAAGAGCATTATATTTTCCTTGTTAATGAACTGTGCAATTATCGTTATAAGGAATTAAGTGAGCATCCAGAATTGCAATGGTTATTGTTAAGTGTTATTGGGTTAGGAAATGTTCAATCTTTTGGGCAATTCGTTGGTACACCTAATAGTTTGCCAAAAACAAATTTTATTGATGACTTTTTATTAAAAGTTTATCCGACAATTAGTTATGATGAATTAAATTTATTAAAGGAAACGAATACAGAAGATGACATCCAAAATCTTGCAAAAGAAATGGGATACAACGACCAACAAATTTCTGATATCTTTGGTGGAAAACATAGAAGTAAAAAAGACAACAGGATTTAAGTGTAAATTTTGTGAAAGAGAGTTTAAGAGTGTTAAAACACTAGCTGCACATACCTGTGAACAAAAGCGTCGGCATATTGCTCAGAATGAAAAACAAGTGCAACTTGGTTTTAGAGCATTTCAACGATTCTATGAATTAAACTCAACTGCGATTAAACCTAAGGTTAAAACGTTTGATGAATTTAGATTATCTAATTATTATCTTGCGTTTGTTAAATTTGGTAAGTTTGCTAAAGAAGTAAATTGTTTACGATATGAAAGTTTTGTAGATTGGCTTATTAAAAATAATTTACGATTAGATGAGTGGGCAAAAGATGGTGCTTATGAATTATTTGTTAGAGATTATGTAAATTATGAATTAGCAGATGAAGCAATAGCACGAAGTATAAAATTTATGCAAAGATGGGCAGATAAAGAAAAAGAACAATGGCATTTATTTTTTAATAACGTAAATTCTAATATTTTTGTTTATTGGATTAGAACGGGAAGGATATCTCCGTGGGCAGTTTTTAATTGTCAATCTGGACAAATGGCATTGACTAATTTAAGTGATGAGCAAATGGGTTTAATTGCTGATGCTTTAGATCCTAATTTTTGGAATAAGCGTTTTTTAAATTTACAGGAAGATGTTAATTTTGTTAAACGCATTTTAGTTGAGGCTGGTTTATGAAATTGCCTGATATTGATATTGATTTAAAAAATCGAGAAGAACTATTAAGTATATTAAAACATATACCAGCAAGTCTTGATGGATCTAAAAAGCATAATACGGGTGTATATTTTACTAATGTTCCAGTTAATCCATTAACTAATGTTTCAAGTATAGATTATAAAGAGGCTGAACGTCGAGGTTATTTTAAACTTGATCTATTAAATGTTGGTGTGTACGAGAATATAAAAGATGAAGAACATTTAAGTGAATTAATATCTCGAGAACCTGTTTGGGAATTGCTTGAACATAAGGATATAGTAGAAAAGTTGTTTCATATACATAATCATTATGAGATTGTAAAGCAATTAAAACCAAAAAGTATAGAACAATTAGCGGCTGTGTTAGCAGTTATTCGCCCAGCAAAAAGATATTTGTTAAAAGAAGGATGGGATAAAATAAACAAAGAGGTTTGGATTAAACCAGAAGATGATAGTTATTATTTTAAAAAATCTCATTCTATTGCATATGCAATAGCAATAGTAGTTCAATTAAATTTATTAGTGGATGATATTGATTAATCAACTTTTCTAACTAGTTGTACAGTTCGTCGTTTAACTCGTTTTCGTATAATATTATGGAGACTTGTAATTGGCCCAAATAAGAATTCAACATCTTTACTAATAAAATTTCTTAGACAATATCTAAATTCTTCTATTTCTTGAGGTAAAAATAAATTAATTGGTGTAATTCGGTTACTTTCCCACCACCAAGTTTCTCCGACATGCAGAAATTTTTTCTTATGTTCTTCATTTCTTAGTTTGCCAAAACAATATATACTGGTTATTTGATTATTATGATTTTGAATAATGCCAACGATCTCTTGATTGGAATATGTTATACCCGTTAAGAACGGGTATTTTTTAATTGTAGATGAGATATCGTCGATCATTACTATATACTTATTCTAGATAAATATTTTAGAGTATAATAACATGGCTACTACTAGTAATCTATATATTTATAAAACAACATATAAGTTAACTATATCCAATGATGGCCATAGACTGGAAGGACAAATGTATAATAATTCAATAAAAGTTCATAAAGGTATAGATGATACAATTAGATTTAATGTGTATGATGATTCTCGAAGACTTGCTAATATTAATAATGTAACATTATCATTTAATGTTATTGATTCTAATACCGGAGTACTTGTGTTAAACAAAATTCCTACTGTGCATCCTCAAGATAAAGGTAAGTTTGATGTAAAGTTTAATAGAGATGACGTTGCTAACTTAGATACTGGATTGTATGAGTATAGTGTAATAATAACAACTGTTGAAGGTGATACTAGTGTAGCTTATACTGATTTATCTCAAACTGCTACTGGTGTACTAGAATTGGTTGGTGATATTTTACCAGATCCGGCTAATACAGTTGTAGTAGATTCATTTACTATAAATGGAACGCGGCATGAAAGTAATGCGTTTACTGCAAAACCAAATCGGAGTTATCAATCATCATTAAACACGTATGCAGTTTATTTAACAAATTATACTGGACTATTTTATTTTGAAGGTAGCCATGATTTAACAGCACCAAGTAATTGGTTTGTTGTTGATTTACAATCAGATAATCTAAGCATTGATTATAATGTTTATACATCACAATCAGGTGTTGATCCAGGTAATTTTGAAATTTCTACAAATTGGTTTAGGATAGTTCATATTCCTGACGGTGCTAACGTCGGAACCGTTGACAAAGTGCTAATAAGAAGTTAAAATATATTAGTGTTAATAGATAAGATAAATTCTTTAATATTATCTCGTTTGGTAGGCAAAAAAACCTTACCTAGTGGATGGATGACATTAAATTGCCCTATGTGTGTTAGCATGGGAGAACCACGGCCAGATACAAGAAGTCGAGGCGGTTTTAATTTTAGTATGAACAATGTTATATCTTATCATTGTTTTAATTGTGGTTATACAACAGGATATAGACAAAGTAGTATATTAGGAAAAAGGTTTCTTACTTTATTAACTAACATAGGTATTGACGATAGTGTAGTTAAGAAATTAAAAATTGAAAGTTTAAAAGAAAAAGATGATATTGAAATAGTCGAACCAGTTAGTACTATAAATTTAGATTGGAAAGAAATTAAATTACCAAATGGTTCTAACTTGCTTTCGGGTGATACAAATAAAGATGTATTATTATATCTACAGTCTCGAGGTAAAGGGATTTATGAAAATTGGGATTATTATTGGACACCCGATACTTATATGGAGTTGAATCGACGTATTATTGTTCCTTGTTATTTTAATCGTAAAATAGTAGGATGGGTATCGAGACATATTAAGCCAAATAAAGATACTACACCAAAATATTATGTCAATGTTCAACGAGATTATTTGTTTAATATAGATCAATTGTATACAAAAGAAAGAAAGTATGTTATACTAGTTGAAGGACCATTTGATGCAATAGGTATTGATGGTGTTGCATTATTAGGTTCTCAAGTAACTGACAAGCAAGCAGAATTTTTAAATACCTTTAATAAAGAAATAGTGCTTGTACCAGATAGAGACACAGCAGGAAAAAAATTAATAGCAAGTGCAATAAAACATGGGTGGTCAGTTAGTTTTCCTGAATGGGACAAAGATGTTAGAGATGTAGCCGATGCTGTAAAAAAATATGGTCGGTTGTTTACATTAAAGAATATAATTGGTGCTATTGAGAAAAATCAATTAAAAATTAATGTTTTAAAGAGGCGAATATAGATGTCACAAATTAGCGATTTATATAAAAAAGTAAAAGAACTTCAAGACCAAATTGATGAAATAAAAACTCAGAATAAAAAATTTCAAGATATAATTGATGCGTCAGGTGGTACTCTATCGAAAAAAAAGACTGGAGACACACCCCCATCCTCTAGTGCTGGGTGCGGCGTCAAGTTAAATTATAAAGAACAGGTAATATTAAAATCAATAACAACACAATTGCGTACTAAACGGATAATGACTATTAAGTTATTAAATTATATAGATAGAATATTAAAATCAGATCCGCATTTTGTTCATCAAGTGAACAAAGAGAAAACATCATAATGCCAAAAGAATTTACAGAAGATTTACAAAAATTATTTTTAAGTTTTTTAATTAGTGATAAAGAATTATTTCTTCGTGTACAAAGTCTAGTTGTACCTGAATATTTTAATAACAAACTGCGGCCAGCGGTTAAATTAATTCGAGAACATGCTGATCAGTATAATAGTGTGCCAACAATTGAACAAGTTAAGGGTAAAGCAAATGTCCAATTAGAATTAGATAAAGATATAACTGCTAGGCATAAAGAATGGTTTGTAGATGAGTTTCAGGATTTCGCAAAGTTTAAAGCACTTGAAAAGGCAATTTTGGCAAGTGCTGATGATATTGAAAAAGGTGAATACTATTCTGTAGAAAAAAGAATTAAAGAAGCATCAGATGTAGGATTAGCAACAAATTTAGGAACTAATTATTTTCATGATCCATTAGCGAGATTAAAAAGTTTAAGGGAAAACAATGGACAAGTAAGTACAGGATGGACAGCAGTTGATAAAAGGTTATTTGGTGGATTTAATAAAGGAGAACTTAATATTTTTGCTGGTGGTAGTGGTGCAGGAAAAAGTTTATTTTTACAAAATCTTGCCTTAAATTGGGCACTTGAAAAACTTAATGTTGTTTATGTTACATTAGAGTTAAGTGAAGAACTAGTAGCAATGCGATTGGATAGCATGAATACTGGAATGAATAGTAAAACATTATTTAAAAATATGGAAGATGTTGATTTAAAAGTGCGTATGCTTAATAAAACGTCAGGCGCATTGCAAATTGTATATTTGCCAAGTGGTGTAAATGTATCCCAACTTAAATCATATGTTAAAGAATATGAAATTCAAAGTGGATTGCAACCACAAGCAATTGTAATTGATTATCTTGATTTAATGATGCCTAATGATAAACGTGTAAGTCCAAGTGATTTATTTGTTAAAGACAAATATGTTGCAGAAGAGTTGCGTAATTTAGCAGTTGAATTAGATATGTTGTTAGTGACAGCATCGCAATTAAATAGAACAGCAGTTGAGGAAATTGAATTTGACCATAGCCATATTGCTGGTGGATTAAGTAAAGTTCAGACAGCAGATAATGTTATGGGTATATTTACAAGTGCGCCAATGCGTGAAAGAGGGCGTTATCAACTTCAATTTATGAAAACTAGAAGCAGTAGTGGTGTTGGACAAAGAGTAGATTTGCAATTTAATATAGAAAGTTTACGGATTAGTGATTTACCAGAAGGTGAAGAAGAACAACCATCTGAAATATTATATAGTAATATAGTTAGAAAAAGTTCGGTAACAGATGATAAAGAATCTGACACTGGTCGAACTACTGAAGTTAAAGCATCAAATTTAAGAAAAATGATTCAGAATATGAATAAGTTGGATAGATAAAAGATCTTTTTTAGATAAATATTATTTTACGGGTAATTGTAATGAAAATAAAAAGTATATTGAGTGAAATTGATAATATTCTTCCTGAAAAGAATAGAGATTTAATTGTTGAAAGTCGAGCAAGTCATGTTATTATTAGTGCTAATAATATTATGCAATTATTAGAAAAGAATTATGATATAGAAACTTCTAATAAATTACAAAAGAAGTTTTTAAATGCTATTAGATCAGGTAAAATAGAAAAATTTAGCAATGCCCTAAAACGATTAGACGATGCAAATCACCGAATTAATATTAAACACACGACAGAAGCGTAAATTTCGCGGGCCACGATTGGTTCGTAAAACAGGTATAGACTTCCATAAACTTGCAAAAGTGCGTAGAGCCATCGTGGATGATATCGAATTAGATGAAGCTGCTAATGTTCATTTAAATCATTTCGAAGATAAAGTTTTACATGGTGGTTATAACGGTGCTGAAGAAGCATTAAATATTGCATATGCTCTTTACGATATGCTTGAAGGTCATGCAAAGTCTCCAATGAATATAACAACAAAATGGGATGGTTCGCCTGCACTTCTTGTAGGTAGAGATGCTACAACTGGTAAATTTGTAATGGGAGACAAAGGTATTTTTGCAAAGACTGGTGCTCGCATTATGGATACACCGGATGCAATTGATGCTAATAAACAAGGTGAAGAAAAAAGCAGTTTGCGTGGTAAATTAAAAGAAGCGTTAACAGAGTTGCCTAAGATTTTCCCACCTAATTTTAAAGGATTGTTACAAGGTGATTTGCTTTTTGTTTCAGGAACTAAAGAATCAATGACAATTGATGATGAAGAACATATTACTTTTACTCCAAATACATTAACATATGCAGTTCCGACTAATAGTGATATTGGAAAAACAATAGAAAACGCAAAAGTAGGCATAGTGTTTCATACCAGTTATCCTGATTGGCCAGCAAGTAACGATCCAAAATATGGTGCAAGTGTAGATGATTTAAATGAAACATCTACTGTATGGTTTCGAGATGCCGCTATACATGATGTTAGTGGGCAAGTAACTTTAACATTAGATGAAAGTACACAAATACTACGAGCAATTAATAATGCAAAGAAAAGTTTAATTGAAACCGGTGAGAAGTTTTTTGATTTTCTAGGAACAGATGCTTTTGGTAAGGAATTTAGCAAACAATTAGAAGCTACAATTAATGCTAGTATTAAACAGCAAGGTGCAATTCCTACAGACGCAACATCATTTGCTTCGAGTTTTATTAGTCGGTTTGAAGATAAAACAGAAACAGCAATAGCAAATTACAAGAAACAAGATAGTATTGATAATAAAACACAGGAACTTGAAAAAGGATTACAATTTTTTGAGGCAAATAGAGAAAAATTTATTCAACTATATAATTTATGGTATCTATTGTTTAGTGTTAAGAGCTTGTTTGCTAAAAAATTAAATGGCATTCGAGCAATGGATACTTTTGAAATTATGGACGATGGCACAGTCGAAGTTAGAGATCCAGAAGGTTTTGTAGCAGTTGATCATATAGGTAATGCTTTGAAAATTGTAGATCGTTTAGGATTTAGTGCCGCAAACTTTAAGAAAACATATTAATAAATACTATTATGGAATTAACTTTTATAACTGACTTGTGTGAAAGCAGGTTAATTCGTCAAAAAAAGCAGATGAAAAAGTTTACTGCTAAAGATGCCGCTGATTTGGTATTTTTATATGCATGTATACTGAATATTCTTAAAAATGAATTTAAATATGCTCCTGTAGCAGCTCGATATGCTAAAAAAACAATGATGTTTAATAATTTTAATACGTTTCGTGTAACTGGTACTGATATGTATATATTGTTAACAGGTTTAATAGGTACTGATGATACAAATACATTGTTTGGTGACCAAGAGGCAAGTCAATTGTTTATAAGTGATATTCGTATAAATGAGCCTCAATTAAAGGCATGGTTACGAATTACTGCTAAAGGTACAGTAAGTAAAAGTGTTGATTCTCAATTTTTATTTAGATTAGAACGTCAGTTAAAAGTTGATAATTCACAATATAAATCCGCTCGTCGTTTGTCATCTGATTGGGGAAATTTAAAGCATGGACAAAAAACTTTAGTTTTGACACGACTTATACAGGCACTCAGAGCAAGGGCCTTTCGTTCTGAACTTATGCCTGTTTTAATGAAATTAGTTAAAGAGAAGAAATACGTTCCAACAACTAAAGTTAGAGATATGGAAAAAGCACAGCCAGCCGCAACAAAAGGTGGTATGTCTACAAGATCAAAGATTGCGACAGGAATTGGTTTAACAGGTGCAGCTGCATATGGTGCGTATAAATTAGCTCATCATTTAACAGCAAAAAAGGGTAAACGACGAGATTGGCATCAAAGATCTAAGTGATTAACATTCCTGTTATAAAATAGACTTCGATGATAAATAAATGTAAGCGTCGATAGAAATATCGACCATATGATAAAGGAGAAAATCCAATGGTAGCAAGAGTAAATGGCGCAATCGCAGCTGGTTCGTTCATCGGACATGATATTCAGCATTGGTCAGCAACAGGT
>CEPX01024247.1_pt1 | contig 21449 bp, 22 predicted proteins | sample 361361 | NCBI WGS metagenome assembly CEPX01 (sample SAMEA2619974, study PRJEB7988) | marine metagenome | biome: marine biome (ENVO:00000447); feature: mesopelagic zone (ENVO:00000213) & marine oxygen minimum zone (ENVO:01000065); material: "saline water (ENVO:00002010), including plankton...
CTCAGTTGAAATTCCGTGAATGAAATTACCTTTAGCAGCCTTTCCATAACCTGAAGAGGAGAGAATCATATTTCCTTTGGGTTCGGGAAATCCCGATTCGAACCGAGACCCAGACAGAAATCCTGAAATCAGGTGTGGAGTTTCAAATGTTCCTACAACTGAGCCGAATCCCCTCTGACTCGATGTAATCACTAGAGGGTTGAGACCAAAACTTCCAGAAAAGTCCATCATTGTTGACTCACTCTCTTGACACTGTCTACTATTTTTGAGTGATAATCTTGTTGGGCCGCCGTATTCTCTTATTGTAAAGAACTTATCTGGATCAATGCCTGCCGCTCTCATTATCGCCTTGACACTGTGAAGTGTTCCCTTTGACTGTGTTATGTCAAGAATGTTCTGGAGAATTCTCTTCCAGACCTGGTTTTGCACACTGTATAAAGACTGATCTGATATGCTTTGAACACTTCTTATATTCTCGCCTCTAGAAAATTGAGTAATGGGTGAATTTGGATAAAGTGCGGGTAGGTGAAACCCATAATATCTGGCAACAAATGGCAAGAACTGCTCTGATACTGATTCATTAGAATCATAGTCGACATGTATGAGAGAAGAAAAATGATCAATTATCATTTTAAGTTCATCAAAAAACTTTGCCCATATCAAAAGAACAGCAGTTAGCATTTGTGCTGAGCCTATTTCTCCTGAGCCTGGTAATGACTTACCTGTGTATGCGCTTCCTATGTCACCTTCCTCATTTTCAAGACCTTCCTCATATTGTCCCGCCATCAGATAGTGTGCAGGTATCAGCTTTGTAATGATATTGGGATTTTCAGAGTCATAATTACTTGCTGTTGAAAGCAATGTTGAATTTAAGTTTGCAACCTTGGAAAATTCTGGAAATAGAATCGGAGAGATGCTCTTGTCTTCGGCGGAAAGCGGACTATGTAATGATCCTGTGCTTCTCATACTAGAAACAAAGTTGGATATCGTGCTATGAAGCGACTTTCCAGAGCTATCTAGACATACATCATTTATGCCATACGATCCTGTATAAAAGGGCTCATTGAATCTAAAATATAGCTTAAGATCATCTTGTGAAAAAATATTTCTTGGGCCATATGTGATCTGATCCTCGACTCTTCTAGCACTGTGAAAGAATCTAAATTCATCTATTGCTCCAGAAAATGTTTGAGTCGGAAGAAATATCTCCTTCTCAGGTCCGGGCAGGCTACCACTTTGAATTTTTTGAGCAGACCCAGATCCTATTGTAAATTTTGTTTGACCAACAGATAAAGAACCCATAAATGCTACATTTGATGATGTTACTATCAATGATTCACTTACATAAAGCTTTAGCCTGCTGGTATCGACAGATCTGTCAAAGACAGCACAAATATGATTCCATGCTCCCTTGGTCATGGATGCGCTAGCTGCTAGTCTTATTGATCCTGACGTTACAGAAAATATTAGGTCTGATGTCGCTGCTCCCCCCGCTGATGTTCCTTCATTTCCTGCACGATCAAGATTAGATGCAGATAGTGCTAACATGAATCCAAAATCAATGGACGATGAAACCTTCTGACAGATTATCTGATTGCCGCTTCCTGTTCTAGCAGGATAAATTTGTGCCTCAATTGAGAATGAACTATCTCCCACATCAAGAATAGCCTCACCTGTTTCGATCTTCGAAAAATTTGGAAATAAGCTTCCTGCGGAATCAACGACATTTATATACGTACCGAAATTTCCAGATGGGTCGTCATTAGCACCTGAGAACATTAGAAAACCGACATTCTTTGGAAATCTATCTAAGACATACTTCTCAAATCCTGTTAGTGTGTCCTGAAAAACCTCTAATGATTTTCTTGTTCCGTCAAATGGAAACTCATTAATTATTTTATCAAATGCTACATTTACCTTTGACTCTGCAGAGTTGAAAAATGTGTGATTTTCAAAGCTTGAATAATCTACATTGAGCTGCTGTGTTGACTTTATTCCTGCACCAGGAGAATCGTATCTAAATGATGACGTACTTGCTATATTAGTATCACTCATCTGATTCAGTGATACGTCTGATGTAAAGCCCAGTGAATTTGCTTCTAGCCTATTGATTGATGGCGAAAATAATTTTGGTCTCTTGCTTAAATGTATATTCCTTTTTGACATCTAAACCTTACTCAACCTTGAACTTTGTTGCAACATTTGAAAAAACTTGATTAAATCCATTGTCTTCAATAAGAAAGTCAAAGACATATGTTCTACCCTTTTGAAGGCTATTCATATAAAATTCAAAATACATCCCGTTTGAATCAGTTGAAAGAAGTGTACCTTTTTTCACTGTGTCGAATGGGATGATGATATCACCGGAATCAAAGTCTCTCACTCTATAATACATCTGTGTAAAGATTTCACTCTCAGCTTCTATGGGTGTCTTTGTGGCAACTAAGTCATCAGATATATTTTCAACAAACACCCTAAACTTTGATTTTTGATTATGGTTATAGCTGTGCTTTAGATTTATAATATTGACAAATAGTCGCTTGGGTTCATTGTTAAATGCAGATCGTCTAACAGAATTTATAATAAGTGTTCCAGTCAAGAATCCCACTGTCTTATCTTTAGAACTCCATACCTCTGTAAATGTAGCAGAGCCTGCATTGATAATTTCATTTCTCAATGTCCCAGAATCAAATTCAGATATGCTAAATGTTGATGAGTATACACCGCTCATAAAATTGTCACCTATTTTATGCTGAGAGCCTGAAAATGTTCTAGAAAAGAATGTTGAACTTCCTGAACTTCCTGACGACAGTGTTACAAGTAAGCAGTTTGTTCCAGTTATCTTTGTTGCTGTTGATCCTGAAAGAATATCTGCATTTACACCTCTGTGAAAGTTATTAATGAATATTGAGCCAGTGACATCGAAGAAGAAATTTTTATGATGATCCTGTATTGTATCATTATATCTGACAATCATCTTTGGTCGAATTCTGGTATTTGATGCGTGTCTTGATGCAAATCTCTTTACAAATCTTGTAAAGTGGTCGGACTCCTCACTTCCAGAAAATGATATTCTAAAGCCATGATCTTCCATTGCACCGGCTAGTGTCCCAGAAACAAGAGATGTCACATCTATCTCTAGATTTTCATCTCCAGCTGAGAATGATTGTTCCTTCCATAAATTTGCTACTCCGCTTCCCAGTGATCCAGACTCAATTATATCGATATCACTTGAACCCAGCTTCCCAGGTTTATTTGCTCCTGAAAGATACCACGTTACAGCTTTTCCGCTGGAAATTGAAGCTGTTATAAAATTGCATGAATCGATGTCATCAAATGTTACAACATCTCGACCTATCCCTTCATCAAATGATCTTGAAAGCGGAAAGACTATCAGATTAAAATTAGAGGGTGTTGTCTGGCCGCCGTAGACGTCGTGCAATTTTATTGTACAGTTAAATGAAGGATGAGTTATGTCAAGATCAGACCCAGTTATATCCCTCAGGGGACTTAAATCAAATTTTATTAATACTCTTGATATCTCTGTAGGTGCATCTGTACCAGAAATCATTGATTCATCATAAAGCTTAAATAAGTCAAGAGTTCCAGCGTGACCAACGTTGGCATCAGTTGCTCGAAAAGAGCTATTGACTATCTTATTTGTGATATAAGTGTCGCTGCTAGCTGTAAGAATTCTGTACATGTATCCTCCTACTCTGCACTTCCAACTATATCATCATCTGGATATCTTACCTCAAATATTGATCCCACTGGCGGCAAGACTATCCCTCTTGTTGTGTATGATGATACATTGTATGTTTGGTCACTATACGTTCTTGTTTTGATAGACCCAACCACATTAATAATTTCTATGTTTACCTGTGATATTACACCCTGTGTATTTAAAATTAAATTTGTTAGATCTGATATTATGAGAGGTTGATCTATTTGAAAATTTTCAATTTTTAAATAATCTTTGAGTGATGAGTTGACACGTTGAATTGTTAATTCTTTATTAGAGACTCCATCAACAACTATTGAATATTTCACGCCTATATTGATAACTCTTGCATCAACTATGTCTATGGCATCAGAAATTAGACGAAACTCATTGAGGTATGTCATTAAATTTTGCTTTAGTGTATCTGGTGAGATCACTAACTTATTATCAGAATCACGACTTATTATTGCAATAATTGATGCAAGGGGATTATTTGGATTTGATCTAATTCCAATTCTAAATACGCGTCCAAAGTTTGTTGGCATAGTATAAATTCTTGATATTAGATCCTGTTTTGTTACAATTCTTGATTGTGAATTTCTAAATGCTAGTGCTGTCGATCTTAGCTCATTTAATGTAAGCTCAGATTCACCTCCAGCAGCAGCAGAAGGATTGTCAACTGTTAATGATGCTCTTATTAGTGAAATTTTTGCTGATGACGTTCCTTGTTCAAATTTTGTCCTGAGTGTCTTTATTGTGGTTATTGAAAAAGCTCCAACATTATGTGATAATCCGCCTCCTGCTCTATACCTTACTGTTATCTTTGTTCCTCGAGGCGATATACCAAGTGTTCTTGTCTTTAATAGCGAGTTTGGATCAACAGAAAATCTATTTATTGTATTTTTTGAACCAAAAAGAGGAAGTGAAACCTCGCTAGGATCAGGAATAAGATTATCCTCTATCGAACTTCCATCACCAGATCCGAATGTAATTGTTGTCAATCCTGTTTTTCTACTTGTCTTTTTGATAAATCTATACGGTGCTGCTAGAACTTCTAGGTTATCAGAAACAAGATCACTATCTCTACTCACATTTAAAACTCTTTTATACACTGTATCCTGCGTTAGAGCTTCTACTTCAAAATATTCATTTCTATTATCATCAAATACAGAGATTATCTCTGACACATTTTCAGAACCCAACACTATCTTTCTAAACGGCTTGAATTCATCTGATGTCAGGAATGTTTCTTTTATTGTCTTTCCTGATTTACAAAGTCCAGTTCTAGTTAGCTTATACCTTGTTGGCAAATTATTTGAATCACTTTCTGTAGGTGTTGCTGTTGCCACGAGCACTCCATTTGAATCTTTTTCAGAAAAATCTAAATCTGAACCTAGCTCAAATATGATACCTGTATTTGATGATACTGTTGTTCCAGTGCGTATTATGGGTAAATCATTTATTTTTGGACTTTTTCCACTTTCAGTTGTTTCTGCATCAACAATCAATGAAAATTGAGCATCAACAGTGGCAGGAGAAGCTCCCGCTATTTTTACGCCTGCTGCTCTAACAAGACGTTCAATATTTTTATCCTCAACAGCCGTCTGCAAATCTAACTCATTAAATTGATGATCAAGATAAAACGACATCACATCACCCACATACGCGGCCATCTCTAAGAATAGACCACCCAGTGATGCTTCAGAAAAATCACTAATGCTATCAGAAAAATAAGTTCTCGAATAGTCTAGTAATTCTGCCCTAAATGCATCAAAATCCTTATTGAGGTATGATCTCGGTCTTATCTGCTTTATCTGTTTTTTTACATTTTTAAAATTTTTTGACATTCTTATCCCATCACATATAATACTGCAGCTAGAGCCTTCTTTGTTACGCGTAGCCTTGGAACATTATAAATAATTCTAACTGTGACCCTGCACAATCCTGGTTCAACTCCAATTTTTTCTATATTTGTTCCAAATTCAGATTCAAAGGTCTCTAATTCAACAAACGGCATAAATTTTTTAACAGTTTCATTAATTCTCATCATGGCCTCATTATCAAAATCTTCTTTTGAAGTTAATTCAGAGCAGAGATCTCTCAAATTGGCACCAAAATAATATGACCCCAGCCTCTCTCCGCTATTGGTTAAAATTAAATTTTTAATGTTGTCATGAATTTGATCAATGATATTAAAATTCATTTCAAAAAGCCCTGATCGACCTGTTCCAAGTCTTACAGGTGTTATAATGCCAATCGGGCTAGGGTCAACAGTCTTTTTAAATTTTCTCAGAGATGTTCTGTCGCCGACACTCTTGAAGCTTATAGCCATGCTGCACCCTTAAGAGTAAGTATAATGACATAAGAAAATCTAGTAACCTATTAATCTAGAAACTATATTCTAAATCGCTATCTTGAGAATACCATGTGTCATTTGATTATAATCATATAATTTAGATTCAAACTATATGAGCGGTCCAACAACAGCACCCAGGCCGCCGTCGACACCGGTACCACTTCCTGTAAATATTGTTGTTAAAAATGCCGCATGTATGGCTGTTGCCTGTGCATCTGCTACTACTAGCATTGTCCCACCGGCAAGTCCAATAGGAACAGTGGGATATAGAACTGGTGGAATGATCATTAAAGCCACACCTAGTGCGGTATGAGGCTCTGGCGATCCCTTAAATGAAATTAATGAAGCTGCAGCGTATTCGACAATTCCAGCAGTCATATCAGATAATAACAAGTCTCCGGCCATGAAGCCTTCTAAAACTTCTTCCTTCAAGGCATCAATTCCCAATACAGCAGTCTGAACTTTGACAATTGCATTTTGAGAAGTAGAAACAACTCCCGTGCCGGGAATTAGCATTGGGCCGGGTGCTAGCATTATTTCTGCATCACTGGCATAATTTGCGATTGCCATAGCTATGAATCCTGCGACATCTTCATTAGAAGCACCCGCCAATCCCGGTGTGTAGGCAGCGACAAGTCCGTCATATAGCTTTTGTCTATCTAAAGCCATCCTATTTTATTTTTCCAATTCCGCTCAACGCTGTATTTAGCTGTGCCTTTATCGCTGAAAATGCTGCTGCATTTGCAGGTGGCCCAGAGGGTCCGACACCAGTTGGGACAGAAATTAAGTTAATTTGATCAATTATTTGACCAATTAAATCAGTAAGTACATTACCTAACACAATTTGCTCTGTTGCCCCTGCTCCGATCATAACATTAGAGCTATCAATTAGAATCTTTCCATCTGAAAGCATTGTTATCACTGCTTTGTTAGAACCCTCCTTTATGATTCTAACGCTGCCTGTCTCACGGGCGACTAGCCTTACCTCATCTGACTTTACAATAGCGTAGGGCTTTGACGTCACACTCCCTATGGAATCAGGATATGTGAGGCTGAAATTATCATCTCCATTTGTATTCATTGAGAGATAAATTCTCGAGAGATCGTTATTAAAATCAGGATCTCCCTCACTTACTTTATCTTTACCTGCGCCTGTTAGCTCTGGAATCGTGTTTATCTGGTTGTATGATTCGAGACCTTCTCCTGGACTCGCTTTCCCCTCTGCTACTGGTGCGGTTGGAGTTCCTGCTATTCCACGTCCAGTAACTATATCGATAGTTCCCTTACCTTTTAGCGTTGCATCTGTTGATACTGATCCCCCTTCAGAATCTGCCGACGTTACTCCTCTATCCTCTCCGAGACAGATGAGTGTATTATTGGATCCTTGAAATACGAGAGAAGGGCATCTCTTGGTAAATCTAGCTACTGGCTCTCCTGTAAACTGTTCCTGGTAGGCCTCAGAATTGACCTTAAGAATTCTATAGGGTTCAGATCCACCTAGGGTATTTTCTAAGCTGTCAATTGATGGTCCGAGAGGAAACGGAAGCGATGTCTCACCGTTTTCATCCTGGAAGTCTGATGTCTCTGTTGTGGATTTATTAAAGAGGCCAACTCTATCTAGGTGAGTATAGTTTAAATCATCGACCTTTAGATCTGTTGCCTTTCTAGTTACCCAATAGCCTAATTCTCCCACTCCTCCGTCTGGAAACAAAACCCAAACCTGTTCGCCTGGCTTGACTGGCATACAAATATGAGGAGAAAAGAAAGGATAACATACTCTTATTTGTGAATTTCCAATTATTTCAACTATAATGCTATTTCTGGGCATTCGACTTACATACTTGTCACCGCTGACGACATTATTTTCAATATCTTGTTTTTTACTGTCGCTTAAAGCAGCAGGATTAGAGATAAATTCTCTAACAACCCCCGAATAAAAAAATTTTTGTGAAGTATTCTTGTTCGACGGACTCTCTACAACAGCTATCCCGCCTTCTACTGTGTACTTACTCCACCCCATGGAAGATTATGCTCCTATCTTATCAAAGATTGCATCGACATCTACAGCCTTTTCTTCTTCTTTTGAAATTAGCTCAGCAAGACGAAGAATCTGGTCATTACTCTTGCACATTCTTTCAAGATACTTTGACATAATTGGGCCAAAAATTGCATGTTGAGCTGAATTCCCTTTTGACTCAATTAAAAGATCAGTAAATAAAATATTTGCACTTTCTCTGTCATTTAAGGAATTCTCGTAGATCTCCTTCCAGAGTAGCTTTTTTCTTTCCTCAGTGCTCTCTAATGAATCAAGCAAATCTGAGAACTTTAGAATCTTTTTTTCCTTTTTGTCTAGCCTATCCATTAAGCTTTCAATTGATTTTGTCATAGCAAATCCCCTAAAATATGTCGAAATCACCTGTTTTAATTAGGCCTTTATAGTGTTTTCGAATTATTGACATTGCTACGGACAATTGCTTTGGATTTAAATTTGAAAGATCTCTCATGTAAACAAATACAGCTCGTTTGTTTAATAGATCAAGATCATCAATCTTTCTAAATAGTGTTATTATAGCATTCATGCATGCTATTTCATTTTCTCCTGTGAGTTTCTCTCTAATTGTATCCATCATCACAAACAAATTATCCATTGATTCTATCTTGAGAATGGCTGCATCCTGCGGGGGTGCTGTTTGATGCAGCTCAATTGCACTTAGGTCTGCACTAGATAGTGATGGTGCGTCATCAATACTTACATGACGTCTGTTACTCTTTGTCTTTTTCTTGCTTTGAATTATTAGCCAATTTTTAGCCACGACATTAAAATATGAGAATGCCTTTGTTCCCCTGGATGCATCAAATTTTTCCAATGTCTCATAAAGGAATGTAACACAGTCACTTTTTAAATTTTCATAAGATCCGTGAGGCTTTGCAAATCCGTGTATGAATATTAGATTTTCTGCTAGCTTGTCAAATGCAGGTAAAATTTTCTCAATATAGATTTCCTCTTTTTCCTTCATGCAATCCATACTTTGAAACTCGACTATTGCATCGTGTGTTCCAGCATGAAAATACATTCTAGCAGATGGCTTTGAGCCACGCTTAGCTCTTTTTTTTCTTATCTTTTTTTCACTCATCTATTGATTCTGCTCGCTGGTCAATTGAACCCATGCTTGCTGCGACCCTTAAAACAGAATCTCTACATCGTGATATGTCAGAGACAACCTGTCTTATTTCCATTGAGTCGAAAAAAATAGGCCTCTCTAAAACTTCACTCATTGATGCATATCTGTTATCCAACTCATCAAGAGAGTCTTCTATAGTATCTTGAATATCTAGTATTGTTACTCCTATCTTATAATTAAACCTAAGCGAAATTACGAGTAAAACTAATAGAAGTGTATTTGAAATTATGAGAGCTATCAAGAAAATTACTCCACATACATACTATAAAAATTATTATACTTCTCAATCACAGCACTCAAAGAGAACTCAGATTTAACTTTTCTAGATAGATCAACAGCCCACTGCTTAGGCAATTGATACTTATTTCTTATCTTAGTAACTTTCATCTTAAAGTCTTCCTCACTTGGGTCTGCCCACTTCATTCCTGGAACAAAAATTCTGTTATCAACTCTATTTTCTGGAATTTCAGTCAATGTATATTTTATAGGAATAAATTTTCCAAGCTTTAAGAAATCTAAATGACCAGACCAGTTAGTTGCTATAACTGGAATTCCAGATGCTGCTGCTTCAAGTAAGGGAAGACCAAAACCTTCTCCCCTTGTAAGACTTATAAGACACTTTACATCATCCCTTTTATATAGTGCAGCCATTTCCTTAGGCGATAGGCTTCCATGAACAACATGAATCCTTGGAAACGGACCGCTTCTAGTTTCAGATATTAGATGCTTCATGGTATTTTTTGTTAATTTCCTATCTATCATTGTTGCACGACCGTGATTTACTTTCACTATCAGGCCTACATCAGGATCATTTGCAAATGTTTCACAGAACCACTTAACAGTAAAAAATATGTTCTTTCTATCATTCCATGGATCATCACCTGTAAATTGTCCCACAATAAGAAAGTTAAAGCTTGTATCCACACTATCAAGATTTAATGGTTCGATGTCTGGATCATCTACGCTTTCAATATAGCACTCAGGTATTACATGAACAGGTGTATTTGTTGACCCTGTGTTCTCAATTGTTTGCTTTATATGGTGAGTTGGAACAATAACGTGATCCATGGTGTTAATTGATTCTATCCACTGTGGATTACAGACATCTGTTTCTACAACAGCAGAAATTCCTACATTTGTCTTTGCTATGTTTGGATCCCATTCATCTGGAAGCTGGACTTGAAACGAGAGATCAAACTTATGATTCTCTGTATCAAAGCTTGTCTTTTCCATTATTCTGCCTATTAATCCATCCTCTAAGTCACCATTTAGCATCCACGTGGTGTTTCCCCATTGTAATACCTGTACTTTTAAGTCAATATCATGACGAGATTCAAGCCATTTGAATATCTGTCTAGAATGAACACCATAGCCACTTATTGATAACACGGGTGCCCTTAGCAATACTTTCTTTTTCAATTTTCTCTCGCAGCCTTAGAGGGACATGCAGTCCCATCGTTTATAGTTCTCTTTCCACTCTGCGTCAAGTGAAGTAAGTGATTCATGCCAGTCATCAATCGTTTTTTGATAGCTAAACTGTGTTGTCGCATATTCTCTCACTTTTTTCTTTAGCTTTCTTCTATCAACATCATTCATCTCATAAATTTTCATCATGCCTTCTGCAATAGTCTCGCATGAAACATAGTCTTCATAAATGTAGGGAACCTGCTGCGATCCGACGAGTGTTTGCATCTCGACATCAAATCCCACACCATTCTCACTACCGTCTCTGTGGTCAACTACCTGTCTTGTGAGCCCACCTGTCTTGACAGCAACCATCGGTGTTCCTGCCTGCATTGCTTCAAGTGTTGGAAGCCCAAAACCCTCTGCATAGCTAATGTTGAGACAGAAATCAGACATATTATAGAGAATATTCATTTTTTCAAATTCAAGACGCTCTCTGGAGTAAAAGACATTATCTTGAATTCCAAGCATCTCACTAGCAGCAAAAAGATTTGGGCCTTCCTGATCAGTTGGCTCTGTGTGCATTATCAGTGTAGCATTTTTATGTCCGTGTTTTTCCTCTAGCTTATCAAGAAATATCTTCCACGACCATAGCACATCATTAGGCCTTTTTCTCTTTGCATTTCTATTAACCCAAATTCCAATGAAGTGATCCTTTCTGTCTGACCCAATAATTGATTTCTTTGATGACATTACAGGCTCTGATGGCAGTGGATAAAACATGTCATCCGGTACTGCATGCGGGACAAAGTTTGTCTTGTCAGGCCAATGTTCACTGACCATTTCATATGTCAAGTATGAATGACAATTAATCAAATCTGTTGCACTGTATATTGGATCATTAAAGGAAGGCCATGGTTTATTATCCCAGACATGCCACCATGCTATGGGACAAAGCTGGTGTATCTCGTCCTCCATCTCAAACAGCCATATAAAAAATCTTGGATCAGTAAAGATTAATAGAATATCAGGCTTTTCTGTTGCAAGTGTCAGCCTAATTGTTTCTCTATCGCCAAATCCGTCGATGGGCTTTATAATAAAGTCATCATTTACAACAACAGTTCTATAGTCTGAATGCTTTAATGCTGCACCGAACTGTCTAAACGTCCAGCAGTCTTTCTCTAGCAGCCCATTAATCAGATGTCTGGTCTGTGTTCCAACGCCAGATGTTGAGAGAGCATGATCTGATAGTACAAGCACCTTCTTTTTATTAGACATAAAGCCTCCACAGAAATATTACAACACTGGATGTATCAGTAAATCAAGTACAGTGAGGTGTATCTAGAAAAGGACAATATTTACATGAGTTTCTATTTTTAAGAAAAAATCCCTTTCTAACAGCTGTTATCATATTTCCCACTATCTTATTTGCCCTATCTAAAGATTTTGGACCAACAGAAACCTGTACAAGCTCGCATATCTTTCCAGGTTTTCCGCCGCGTTTGAGTAAAATAAAGCCGCATCTAATATCTTTCAGTGGAATTCCATGCTTTCTAGACCAGTAATGCTTATACAAGATAAGCTGTGCTGTCATTAAAATATCCTGCTTCTTATCACGTCTCCATCCCCATGATCCAGATGTTTTCCAGTCTAGAATCCAATACTTTTCCTTACCCTGTTTGTCTTGGCATTTAATAATTGCATCAATATATCCTTTGAAATTCAAATCTCTGTTTTCAATTGACTCGTAGAGCATCTCTTCGGCCTCAAAGGTTTCCCAGTTAGAAAATGTCTCATCTAGAAAGCTGGGCACTTCATTCCACATATTAGTGGCCCACTCACACCACTCTTCAACTGGTGCATGCTTATACCAGCCGGGCATTTTTTCATACCACTCAGGATCATCAAACCCATTTTTCTTCCAGGCTGCCCTAATATTTTCAAGCAATCTTTCGCTAGGGACATCACCTGTCTTTAAAAAGTTTTCGCAGCCTTCATGAACAGTTGTTCCAAAGTCCAAAAATGGAGAAGGCTCGAATACATCTATTTTATCAATATGGAGGAGCTTATGACGCCAAGAACATTCACTCCAGCACTTGACTTCAGAAAAAGATATATGTTCTTTATTCGTTGGAAATATCATGAATTAATTCTATCACAAATTATTAAAGAATACACATAGAGAATAACTTAGTCAAAATTCGTAATTGAATATTGCTAAATCACCCGCATAATGCTCTTCCACTAATTTTATCATTTCTCTATCATAAAATTTTGAATAGTGCTCTCTTTCAGGTGATTTATTTATATTCGGAACGATAACGGGTGTATCAATATCAAAAGATTCTAAAAACAACATAATTTTATCAATTCCGTCTTCAAATTTAAAGATGTTGTCGATGATTTCGAATTCACCATTTCTAATAATTGGTTTGAGATATGGTGTTTTACTCATGTTAGAATGGGGCGGTATCCAAGAACCTCTTATGCTATTATCATCATGTCCAAATACTATTTCTTCTGAAATTACCAAATCGAATGGAGCAACAGGCTTAATGACACCATCTTTACACTTAGCTGCCCACGGTGTTCTTCTAACGTCGAGATGAATGGGAATATTAAAATCAAAATTAAGAACCGAAAGCACCATGGGATTCCAAACAGACCAAAGAGTCTCAGAATTATCAGTTATTTGTTTTATAAAGATATCTCTATCAAATTCAAAATTATTATACTGTAAGTGAAGAGACAAGAGTCTATCGAATGGATTTCTCACTACAGTAAATTTTGTGAAATGGTCTAAAAGATCATGAGAATACAGCCAGATGTACTCACTATATCGTAAATGTTTTATCTCCTTTCCAAAGTAACAATGATTTGGTCCCAAATAAGTCATACCATACTTTATTGTGCTATGCTGTATTTCCTGCTGATACACCTCAAATGGACACACGTAATCATGAAGAATATGATGGAGTGTGTCGCCCGCTGTTTTTGTAATGTGAATGAATAGCAGTTTCTTTGAAAATGATATCATATTGTCGCAAAAAACTTAATTCTTATTTGTCACAGCACCCTGAATCTCAGCCCAATCAAAAAATTTTCGAACCTCTAAATTTTTATCCCATGCTGCTTGCAGCACTGTTGGTGTTACACCTGCTTCTTCCATCTTATAGATCATAGCATTCAAATCTTTTGGAAAGCACTTTCCTCCAAACCCTAGCTGATTATCATGACCCGGAACATCAAGATGTGAATTTCCAATTCTGCCATCTGTTATAAATCCCTCAGAGGCATCTTGCCAATCAAGATCCAAAGCATCACATATCTGCTTCATTTCATTCATAAATGAGATCTTTACTGCAAAAAAACAGTTTGCCATGTACTTTATTAACTGTGCTGTTCCTGTATCTGTTTTTACCATCCTTTTATGAGGAAATCTTAGCTTGAACAGTGACTCAACAACATTCACATCCTCTTCTTTGCCGCCTATCACAATACGTGAAGCGTTTATAAAATCTAATCTTGCTGCTCTTTCTGTGAGAAATTCTGGACTGAATACGATTCTTAAATTAGGATAAAGTTTTTGATATTTTTCTGTTGTTCCGGGTACGACAGTTGACTTAATTACAAATATGTTATCTTTTCTCTTATTTAATTTATCAATTGCCTCGAATACAGAATCCATGATTTTGAGATCTATTCTCCCACCTGTTTCTGTTAGCATTGGAGTTGGAACACATACAAATATTACGTCTGCACCATTGATTGTCTCTTCAAGTGTGTGTGTACAAAGACTTTTATCTGTATCATAGATCAAAATTTCATCAACATGAAGTAGAAATCCTGCAACAATTGCAGAACCAACGAATCCATTTCCGATTACACCAATAGTAGCCATCTATTTCCAGTCTCTAGAATTCATATTTTTATCATCGATGAACAGATCATAGACTGGTTTCCCAAACTTCAAATCATGGTATCTTACACCCCAGCTTGCCAGCTGTGATTTTGTTAGATCAGACCAGTCTATACCTGTTCCTGTTCCTCGTGCAGTCCAGTATATTACAGTATTTCCTTCTTCAAATAGCTTATTTGCCTTCTCAATATTCTCTTGAAGGGGCATTGCTTTTGCGTAATCTCTGCTCTTGGGAGTCTCACAGATAGTTTCATCAATGTCGATATAGACTATCATTTTCTCAAAGCCTTCATTTTTGCAAGTTCTGAATGGGACGGGCTTCTTGGGCCTCCAGAGCCCATCGACTTTTCAAGATCACGAATGCCTTTAACTAATTTAACTAGACCGGATGGCTCTACTGAACTTGACTGGTCCGACCCCCACATACTCCTATCAAGTGTTACATGTCTTTCTATCCACGTTGCTCCCAGACCAACTGTCGCAAACGTTGTTACAAGACCGTATTCGTGGCCACTGTAGCCTATTTCCTTGGTAGGGTGATTGTTTCTTAACCATGTAATATATGATAGGTTCAACTCCTCAACAGGACAAGGGTATGTGGAATTTGTGTGAAAAATAAGATCAGGACATACTTCTGCTGCTGCTTCAATTTGACTCTCATCACTCATTCCTGTTGAAATCATTAAATAGTCACAATTTTGACGTGCATACTGACAAAGAGATATATCATTTATTAAAGCAGAAGGTATCTTCATAATACACCCTCTATCAGTAGTATATTGTGTCATAAAGTCAACTGAATCTCTATCCCACACACTTGAAAACCACTGTATATTTCTAGATTTGCAGTAAGCATCAATCTCATCAAATTCTTTCTGTCCAAATTCAATTCGCCACTTGTAGTCGAGATACGTTATCTCACCCCACGGTGTTTTTCTGATTACACTTTTTTGTGCATCGGGAACACACACATCAGGATTTCTCTTCTGAAATTTTACATAATCACACCCTGCAACAGAAGCTAGATCTATTAGCTTTTTTGCAATGTCGATATCACCATTGTGATTGATTCCTATCTCTGCAATAATATTAACTTTTGACATTGATATGATTCCTAGTACGGCTTATAATAAACACCAGCATTATCAATTGATAAGACATTATGTTCATTTAGTTTCTCTCTAACATAATCTTGCAACACATACTTTTCATTTTTATTCTGTCTAACTTGTCTTTGAATTGCACCCATTGTTGACATTTCAGTAAAAAGACTTCTTACTTTACCAAAAACAAAAAATACTGAATATCGATTTTGACCGCGTGCTTTCAGAATAGAATTTTCATAATCTGTGCCCTTATGAACGAGCCTTGGATCAAATACAATTGCATCACCAACAGAGGTCCTGATATCAATTCCTGGATCCTGGTTTGGATATCGCTTATCAAATTTATGTAGATGTGTTCCTGGCCTCACTGAAAGACCGTCAGGATTATCCTCATGATCTTGCAAGTATAGCGCGACACGCATCATCTCATACTTTTCTGGCATTGTTTCATCTCCGTGCTTGATCTGATATACTTGAAATGGATCGATTCCCTGGTACTGATTTCCCTCCTTAAAGTGCTTCATCTGATTGTCCTCGTGCCAACCGCTTGAAAAATTTATGTGTGCATCAAAGTGATCACCGTACATGATATCATCCTGCCATACATACCGCATAAAGTTATAGACATTTGGCAAATCAAGAACTGCTGTCATGTCTTTAAAGTGAGGATTGTTAATCGCATTTGGAATTGCTCCTCTTCTACCTGGCGGGAGATGAGATAAGATATTATCTGAATCTTTTCTCCATTCATCAATTGTGCTAGTTAGGTTTAGCAAATTTTCCCTTGGTACTTCATTTTTAAAGATGATGTATCCTTCTTTTAAAAAGCTTTCTTTTAAAGTTTCCATATTTTTCCTACCATGCTGTCCACCCCCCGTCAACTGGAATTACAGTTCCATTAATATATCTCCCACCATCTGAGCATAGCAGAGCTACTAGTCCGCAAACATCTTTTGCACTAGCCATTCTACCCATTGGAGTGTGATTGCAATATCTTTCCCTAAAGACAGGATCCATATATTCATTATCAACACCTCCAGGACAAATTGTATTTGCAGTGACACGAGGTGCGAAGTGAGTCGCAATATATTTTGTTAATCCTGTAACTGCGTGCTTTGAAGTAACATATCCTACATGCTTAACAGATGTGGGATATATTGATTTTTTTGGTGATGTTATTCCATAAAGTGAACTAAAATTAACAATTTCAAGATCACCATGATTATTTTTTATAAACTCTCTACATACTGAAAATAGTGCTGTAACATTGCACTCATGATATGTGTTTAGATCATTTTTATCAATTTCTAAAAAATCATTAACGCACTTGACATTTTTATCCATGTGATGATTCATTCCAAATAGATTTATAAGTGAATCAGCATTATTTTTACTGAAAAAATCTTTAACTTGATCTTCATCTGTCAGGTCTACACCTAAAGAAAGATCTACTCTTATCACATCATAGCCACTTTCTTCAAGGTGCTTACTAACAACAGAGCCTATTAAGCCCTCTGATCCTGTTATTATTACTGTTCGCATGTGTCCAATATAAGGCTTGCTAGATTGTACTCACTCTTATTGTTAGTTGTATCACTATTTTCTACCCTATTGAAAAAATTTATAATTTCTCTTCTAAAAGATTCATTTCTTGGAAATTTAATACTATTAAAATCATAGATTTTTTGTTGTCCGTTTTTGTGAGTTATTTTAAGTGTGCATTCTTTATCTTCACTATCCATAATTGATGAATATTTTACAGGTATTCCAGAACAGTCTAGCTCTGCAAAAAATGAACTATCTGCAGGAATATCAAGAATATATTGTTTTTTTCTTGATACGACTTTAAAGCTTCCAAATAGCTGGTATATTAAATCTAATCCATGACACAGTGTTAGTGCGACACCATCATGTGCAGCGTATGTGTTTCTATAGTCTTCCCAGCTATGCCATGATGGAAGAAAATCAGAGTGCCGCCATTCAACCTCTTTTACATCGCTTAGGTCTATTGTCTTGATTAGCTCATGATATCTTAGATTAAATCCAATTTGAAACACTCTATCATCTCTTAGGCTATTTAGAGAATACAAATCTTTTTCACTTGTTAAAGCCGGCTTCTCAACAAAAATATGACTATTTGAAAAAGTAGAAATATATTCTGCATGCGTGTCACTTGGAGAACATATAATTGTCACGTCTGGATTCCATGATTTTGCTTCATCGCAGTCATAAAAATATTGTGCAAATCTAAACTCTGGTCTCTCTGCTCTTCGTAGGAATCCTATTCGAAGAGACGGATCAAGATCTGTTACTATATTTGTTGCATGACGAATCCCAGTTGATCCGTGTCCGACTATTAAAACCTTTTCTATACTCATAGAACGTAATTTGATGCTGCACCATCAAAGTTGATTGTGACACCGCTTAGATAGCTTATATCATTTTCAACAATTGAAGAAACAAATCTTCCAATCTCTTCTGGCTCTGCTGCTCTTTTCATTGGAAGAGATTTTTCAAAAGCTTCCATGTCTTCAACAAGGGTATTTAATCTATCTGTTTTAATTGGGCCTGGAGCAATATTGATACAGCTAATTCCCCTGGGCGCTAAGATCTTTGATACTGACTTTAAAACACTTACAAATGCTATTCTAAAAGAATTTGATAAAACTAGGTCTGGATTGGGCTCTTTTATATTAAATGACGACACAAGAAAAACGTATCCATTATCACGAATTTTAGATTTTTGAAGCATTAGACAAAATCCTAAAAATAATTGTCTATAATACTTGTCCCACTCTGAGATCTGTATGTCAAAAAACTTCTTTGCAGGCGGACCGCCTGTATTAAGAACAAGAATATCAATTTCACCTTGATCTTCTACAAATTTTAAAACTGAATCTATGTCTGATGTATCTAAATCATTGCTAGATGTTGCAGTTACATCAAACCCTAAGCTTTTTAATGAGTTTGAAATCCCAGCTCCAATACCCCTAGATCCCGCCAATACAGTTGCTTTTTTCATTCCATTCCCTTTATTTGATTTTTCATATCAGACTTAACTCCCGTTCCTACAGCCTGCGATAATTCTAATATATTTTTTATAAAATTATCAATAGAATAGATAGAAATTGCATGCTCTTCATCTGGATGCTTGTCAAAATTTCTCTTATTTCCCTTTACATATACAAAAAAGTCGCTTGGTTGAAACGATACTGCTGCATATAGCACATTTAAATTTTGACAATGATTTCCAAATCCAACAGGTCTATCTAGTTCTTTTTTCATTACTTCGATCATTTTTAAATTTACCAAATCTATTTTATGCGTAAGCTGTGTATGAATCAAAGTTATCTGATTTTTTCTCTTCTTTGATCGTTTTAACATTTTTTTGATATCTGTAATTGTGCTGACTCCTGTTGAAACATACACTTCTTTAGATGTGTCTAAAATTTTTTCTATCAGCTTTTTATTAGAAAGATCTCTGCTTAGTATTTTATAAAAATCGACGCCCAGAGATTCAAAAAAATCAATTTTTTTAATATCACTTATTGCAATTCCTACTTTCTTCTTTCCGCTTATTTGACTAATTATTTTCTTATAAAAATCATCGCATAGATAAAAAGATTGCCATTTCTTTTTCTTATAAAACTCACTCTCTCTAACTTGAAATGTAATAGCGTCAACTTTGCTCTTCAGAAGTGCGCCAATGTATGTTTCTGCGTATTCTTCGCTTCCCATGTGATTTATGCCAATTTCAGCAACTATCACTCACTTCTCCCAATTAGCTTTCTAATTAATTCTAAATCATCTTCTGTGTCTACCTGAAAGCTTTGTGATAATGGCATTTCAACCACTCCCTTGTTTCCGCCATATCTTACGCCGGAACTTAAAAGCTGCTCTCTAGTTGTGAGATAAAAAGCGCCATTCTCAAGATATGTCTCGGGTCTCATCTGCCTTCGAGGTCTCTGTGATGGATTCCAGGCAAGCGGAACAAGTTCAAGTGACCACCGTGGAATCCAATGTTCTTTCTGGACACTAAACACTGAATCATATCTTTTTTCTCTCATCATCTGTAGACCTCTTTCGAGATACTCTACTTCAAGAAGAGGTGACGTTGTCTGTATAAATGCAAGTACGTCAAATTCGACATGTTCTGCAAAGTGGAGCAAAGCAGCTTCACACTTTGATGTATCTTTGGATATCTCTTCAGGTCGCATTATGACATTGGCGCCGAACCCCCTACATGCTTTTGCAATTTCTTCATCATCTGTGCTGACCCATGTTTCATCTACAGATGACATAAGCGAGTTATTTACTGCATAAAATACAAGAGGTTTTTCATCAATAAGCACCATGTTCTTTCTAGAAATTCCTTTTGATCCACCTCTTGCAAGTGTAATGGAGACAACTTTCATGATTTATCTCCTAGAGTTTAAAAAAGACAATAGTAAAAATTTTTCTTCACTATTCATTGTACGAATCATTTCAAGGTGCTCAATGCTATCAACATCAATAGTTGAATCAGTTACATAACCAAGAATATTATCTCCAAATGTCATTTCATTTTCAACTGTTGATCTCTTTACAATATCTAAATACCCATTACCTCTATACGTTATAGGAAAAATCTGTCGTGGAAGATTTGTATAGTCAGTCAAGTCATTAAAAGATTTAAAAAATCCTCTACAATATTTGTCTTGCTTATAAAATAGTTTATATGGTGTCTCTTCAATTTCATGAATAGTACGCAATCCAGATGAATTCACACTATTATCGTTATAAAAATTTATAATTTTTGACATTAGATCAGGCCGCCTCAGTGGCGTTGTGGGTCTTATTAACACTATTTCATCAGCTTTTGAATTATCAAAAAAATGACTCAAAAATTCTGAATCTGGTGATGTAGCTGTTGCAAATTCTGCAGGCCGCTTAAAGGGCACACTAGCACCATACCTTCTAGAAATATCAATTATTTCATCAGAGTCTGATGTAACAATAACCTTTTCGATTTGCTTACACAGCATACATGCAGCAATTGAATAAGAAATTAAAGGGTGCCCAGAAATTAATTGCACATTCTTACGATGTATACCTTTGCTTCCACCTCTAGCAGGTATTAATGCTATCACTTACACATAGACCCTTGGTAAATCGTACATACTATGATCAGTGTTTACAAGGCTGATATCTATTTGCTGCTTGAACTCATTCATCCTATTGACATATGGCAAATAATCATGAGAAGTTCTATTCTTGGCAGTAACTATTCTATCTGAAGGTGGGTGTGAGTAGTTGTGTTTTTGTCCACCGTCAAACCCTGAAAGAAAAATTCTGCCGGCACCAAAGTACATTGCAAGCTCTATGCACCACAGCCCTGCGTTATACCATTTTGTTCCAATAATATCATCACAGACAATAGATGTCTCAGGACTTGGGCTGCTTGCTTTATAAATTTTATTGGGTCTTCCAAGATCTGACCACTCATGAATCATTGCATCAAGATACTCACTAACAGGAATATCTCCAACCCAGACATCTCTATGATTTTTTGGGTTTAGTGCAAAACCTCTCTCATTGCTAAGGGATTGTTTATTTTTATTATGAAAGCATACTTCTGTTATTAGTTGTGAAAGAATCATATTACTAGATGTTAAATCAACATTATTCTTTTTATACCACATAATTGCTAGAGGGTCGTGAAGAAGATGATAGTCATATTTGTTATTTGGATTTCGATAGTTACAACCCAGAACAATTCTAT
>CEPX01133127.1_pt1 | contig 21430 bp, 27 predicted proteins | sample 361361 | NCBI WGS metagenome assembly CEPX01 (sample SAMEA2619974, study PRJEB7988) | marine metagenome | biome: marine biome (ENVO:00000447); feature: mesopelagic zone (ENVO:00000213) & marine oxygen minimum zone (ENVO:01000065); material: "saline water (ENVO:00002010), including plankton...
ATCCGAGACATGCGGCCGGAGCCTCCGAGCTACCTGTTCGACACCTACGACGCCATCAAGCTGGGCATCCCTGCGGCCATCACAGTCATGCTCGAAGCCCTCTCCCGACGTTGCTCCGTTCGGTTCGACTCCGGTGATCAGGTCGCCCAGTTCCTCGCCTTCATGCAGGCCCGTGGCGAGCATGGCACCAAGCCCTTTTTCATCTTCATGGACGGATACACCGCCGAGCGGACCGCCGAGATGGAACGGCTCTGTGATGAGCACGGCGAGGCCGACCGGATCTACGGCTTCGGCGGCTACTTTGTCTGTGCGGCCGACTGGATGAAGTACACCCGCAACGCCGTGGCTGCGGTCTACAAGCTGACCCAGACCGGGCCGTTCCCGGTGATGAAGTTCGCAGGGTCCAAGTCCAGCGTCCCCGGCAAGCCCGTCATCCTCCGTTCAGCCAGTGGTGCCTCCCTCATCGCCCAACTGGGCGAAACGGTGGAGGGGTACGGTCCGGTGGAGCCCGGAGTCATTCCGACTTCGACCGCCACCAGCCCGGCCACGGACAGCCTCATCGCTGTCTGTGAGGCCCGCAGGAGTACCAGATGAACATCGCCATGCCCGGATACGAGATCGGTGAGAAGCAGACCACCATCGAGATCGTGACGTTTCCCGATGGGGAACAAGCTGTCGGCGTCCTCGACGTGGCTGGTAAAGACGTGCGGCTGTACGGCGGCTGCTTCGACGCCAACTCCACCGAGGTGTTCCTCGCTGCGGCCTACGAACTGGCCCGGCGTGGCCCGGACTCCCTGACCATCTACAACTACTACTTCCGCAACGCCCGCTGCGAGCGTCGGTTCGGCGACCAAGCCGTCATGGCGAAGTTCCAAGCCCAGTTGTGGTCGGGCGTGGGTCGCCTGTACCCCGGTGCCCGGCTGGTGCTGCTCGACCTGCACACCGATCTCGTCCTCAACTACTTCGAGGGAGCGGTGTTCCCGCACCACGTCACCGCCATCCCGATGCTGCTCGACAAGGCGTTCGCCGCCAACTCCGAGGATCGGATCCTCGCCACGGTGGACACCGGCCAGATCGACGAGATCCGCATTCAGGCCGAACGTCTCGGCGTGGGCCTCGCCTACATCGAGAAGCGCCGCCTGTCCGCCACGGAGACAGAGGTGGAGGGCGTCTACGGCGACCCGGTGGAAGGCAAGCACGTCATCATCGTGGACGACGTGATCGCCACCGCAGGTAGCCTGTGCAACGCCGCCGCCGAGTACGCCAAGCTGGGAGCCAAGACCGTCTCCGCCCTCGCTGCTCACGGCTTGTTCGCAGGGGACGCCCTGACCAAGCTCGCAGACTCACCAATCGTCCGGGTGGATGTGACCAACAGCCACCCTGCCGCCACTTCGGCGGCGACCGCTTCCCAATTCGTCCACGTCCATCGCTTGGACCGGACGGCTCTGACCCCTGCTCGATAGGAGAAGACCAATGCCCGTCCTCAACGCACCTGTCCTCATCAACGACCGAGTAGGGGCCATTCGCAATGCTCACGCCGACGCAGGCATCCGCAAGGCCGAACTCGACATCTCCGGCGGCATCGACTCGGCCGTGATGGCGTGTCTGCTCGTCGAGGCCCTCGGCCCCGAGAACGTGATCCTCGTTCACAGCGGGATGAGCACGAACCCGGAACAGACCGCTCGGGCGCAGGCCCTCTGCGATGCCCTCGGGAGCCCGATGATCAACATCGACCTGACGGCGCTGTACGACGACTTCATCCAGCAGGCCGGTGTCGCCATCGCCGCCGCTCACGGTGAGGAGCGTCTGAACGAGGTCAACGACCTCTGCGAAGGCGACAACACCATCCTCGGCTCGATCCGCTCCACCCTGCGTGCTCCGGTCGGCCGGGCGTTCAACCGCCTGCTCGGCGGCGGCCTCCGCCACGGCACCGGCAACGAGTGCGAGGACCGCTTCCTCCGCTTTTTCCAGAAGGGCGGCGACGGCGAGGTTGATTCCAACCCCATCGCCATGCTCTCGAAGGGCGAGACGTACCAGTTGGCGTTCGCCCTCGGCCACAAGCTCGCCTGCATCCAGCAGATGCGGACCATCATCGAGGCCACGCCATCCCCCGACCTGTGGGGCGAGGGCGACGGGCACTCGGACGAGGCCGAGCTTCTGACGTGGACGGGCGCTCCGTTCACCTACGGCCGCATCAACCCGGAGACGGGCGACTACGCCTCGGTGGGCACCATCGAGCGAGTGGCCCGGTTCCTCGACCGGACCTTCACCAACCGGGCCAACTGGGACCACCCCTTCGACTTCAAGGTCGAGGAAGTGCTGTTCGGCGTGGACGAGCCCGACTGGAGCCGTCTCACCCACATGGCGAGCGGCGTCGAGATCAAGGACTGCTTCCCCGCCACGGACGGTGACAAGGGCAACTCCTTCGAGGGCATCGAGACGAACACGGTGCAGGTGCTCTTGGAGGCGGCCCGCCGCACCGAGCGCATCACCCGGCACAAGGAGAACCCCAACTGCCCGAGCTACGGCGACCGTGCTTCGCTCGTCGAGGCGGGAATCCTGACCAACGAGCTTCCGACGCTTTAGTTCAGGGCTTTCATCGGTAGACACATCGAGAGTCCAAGGAGAGACAGCCATGAAAATCGACTTCCTGATCATCGACCCCCAGCAGAGCTTCGCTGACCCCGCCGGGAGCCTGTTCGTTCCCGGTGCCGACGCCGACATGGACCGGCTGGCGAGCCTGATCGACGACGTGACGCCCAAGATCAACCGGATCCACGTCACGCTCGACCAGCACCACGCCATCGACATCAGCCACCCGAGTTGGTACGCCAGCGAGCACGGCGACCCGGCCAAGGCCATCACGGTGATGACCTACGACCCGGCCAAGGACGTGTTCTCGGGCTTCTGCCCCATCGACGGCTCGACGGTCGAGTACCGCACCCGCCGCCGGGGCTTCCACGATCACACCAAGCAGTACATCGAGGCGCTCGCCGCTTCGGGCCGCTACCCGCACACGATCTGGCCGGAGCACTGCCTCATCGGCGACGAGGGTGGCACGGTTCACCCGGCGGTCCTCGCTGCGGTGCAGGCGTGGGCTCGCAGCAAGGTGTCCACGGTCAACTTCGTCGCCAAGGGCTCCAATCCGTTCACGGAGCACTTTTCGGCGGTCAAGGCCGAGGTGCCCCAGCCCAACGACCCGAGCACCGACATCAACACGGCGTTCGTGCAGAGCGTGGACGATGCGGACCTGACCTTTTTCGCTGGTGAGGCGCTGTCCCACTGCATGGCGAACACCGGCCGTGACTCCGTGGCCGTGGCCCCGTCGCTGGCGAAGAAGCTGGTCCTGCTGACCGACGCCACCTCGAACGTGCCCGGCTTCGAGCAGTACGGCACCGACTTCATCACGGACCTGACGGCTCTCGGGATGCGGACGATGACCTGCGCCGACGCCCGAGCCCTCATCAACACGTAGCCCCGGATTCCCGCACAGGGAAGGAGACAGACAGATGGACCCCACCAGCCAGAGTTTCAACATCGGGGGCTCGACCTTCGGCTTCAGCGGCATCGGAGTCGATGACCTCGAAGCGTCCGAGTACACCCTCGTCGTCATCGCCGTGGACATGAGCGGCTCCGTGTACTGCCCCTCCCCCGTCTGTTGATGAGGCGGAGGAAACCCCTACCGAGGCTCCTTTTGACGCCATCGGTACGTTGTTCGGAGAGACGCCACAATGAGCTACGAATACGAGTCCCCCAAGGCCGACAACACCACCGATGCTGTGGTGTTCGGGCTCGACCTCACCAGCCGCAAGTTGAAGGTCTTGCTCATCCTCCGTGGCCGGGAGAAAGAGCCCTTCTACGGCTGCTGGGCGTTGCCCGGCGGTTTCCTCAACATGGACGAGGGGCTCGACCGCTGCGTCCGTCGTGAACTGGAGGAGGAGACCGGCCTCAAGCTCTCTTTCATGGAGCAGCTTTACACCTTCGGCCGACCCGACCGTGACCCCCGTGGCCGGGTCATCTCGGTGGCCTACTGGGGCATCGTTCGTCCCGATCAGGTCGAGGTGGAGGGTGCCGACGACGCCAAGGAAGCCAAGTGGTTCAACGTGGACCAGCTTCCCGAGTTGGCGTTCGACCATGCCGAGATCCTCGACATGGCGCTCCGGCGGCTCCGTGGGAAGCTCCGCTGGTGCCCCGTCGGCGTCTGGCTGCTCCCCAAGGAGTTCACGATGGCCGAGCTTCGAGGCGTCTACGAGGTCATCCTCGGCCGGGAACTCGACAAGGGCAACTTCCGCCGCAAGGTCATGGGCCACATGCGGCCCGAAGGCTGTCTCCCACCGACCGGCGAGAAGCGTCGGCAGGCCGCTGGACGCCCCTCCACCATCTACCGCTTCGACCGGGCGGCCTACAAGGCGCTGGTCGAGGTGGGCCTCGACTTCGAGGTGTGACGTGGGCCGCAAAGACAACCCCATCAAGAGGACATCCAAGTACCTCTCCAAGATCCTCCGACACGCCCCCGAGCAGATCGGGCTCGAACTCGACAAGGCCGGGTGGGGCTCGCTCTCCGAACTCGTCCGGCTGTCCCCTCCGTGGGTGACGCTGGAGTCCGTCAACAGGGCCGTCGCCGAGAACGACAAGCAGCGGTTCACCATCGACGGCGGGCTCATCCGGGCCAACCAAGGCCACAGCATCGACGTGGACCTCGGGCTGAAGATCGAGACTCCGCCGGAGTTCCTCTACCACGGCACCTACGCCAAGGCCGTGGACGCCATCTGGCGGGACGGGCTCCTCAAGATGAACCGCCACGCCGTCCACATGGCGTCGGAGACGACCACGGCCGCAACCGTCGGCCGTCGCTCGGGCACACCCGTCGTGTTCAAGATCCTCGCCGCTCAGATGCACACCAACGGGTTCGACTTCTACGTCTCGGCCAACGGCGTGTGGCTGACCGATCAGGTGCCGCCGAGGTACTTGGAAAGGCTCCCCTGATGGCCCGCATTGCTCTGTACGGCGGGAGCTTCAACCCTCCCCACCAAGGCCACCTCGACGTGCTCAAGTGGCTCGTCGCCGACTGCCCGCTCGACCTCGAAGAAATCTGGGTCATCCCAACGGTCATCCATGCCTTCGCCAAGGAACTGCTCGACTACGACATCCGTGAGCGGATGGTCACGGCGATGCTCGACAAGGCGTTCCGCTCCGGCCTGACCTCCAAGTCCCACATCAGGGACAGGATCAAGGTGGTCCGACGGGAGGAGGTCTTCACGGCCGACCTCCTCGCCAACCTCACCACTGAGAACCCCGGGGACACCTTCATGCCGGTCATGGGGGCGGACATCCTGCATGAGTCGGACGAGTGGGAACGCTGGGGCGAGATCCTCTCGTTCAAGCCCATCTTCGTCGCCCGTGTGGGCGTGGACGTGTCCGGGTCGGGGCAGACGGTCCACCAGATCGATGCGGCTGACCCCAGCAGCACGGATGTTCGGTCCCGGCTCGCAGAGGGCGACCTGTCCTTCCTCGTCGGAGCGGGGGCTGACGTGCCCGAGTCGGTGATGTCCATCATCGAGAAGGAAGGGCTCTACGGGTTCACGAAGCCGGACCACGGCCCCTGCGAGGTCACCCTCGACACCGTGTACATCCCCGTCGAGACGATCACCGACCGCTTCGTGCCGGGCGTGGTGTTCAGGCTGATCGGGGACATCCGCAAGGTGCTCGCTGTCCGCACCCAGAACAAGATCGTCGATGGCCATGAGGAAGACGGGGTGCGTTACTGCTTCGCCTTCACCGTGCTGCGGGACACGGATGTCGTCAGGGAGACCGAGCAGGAGATCCGAAGCTGGCAGCGAGCCCGGACTCTCGCCCGCACCAAGGGCGAGGAGTTCACCACCGACCGGCCCATCCCGGCCGGACCCGAAATCGTCTTCCTCAAGCTGGGCGACGAACCCATCCAAGGACTCCCCGGAGAGTTTCTGGGGCAGGCCGACGAATGTTTTTTCTTCGCCGCACGGGCCAGCAGGGGGCTTTTCGGGGGCCTGTTCGGCTTCTGAGCCAGTCCGGGCTTGACGTTCTTGGGAACTGCACATACAGTTCCCAAGAATGAGCCGCAAACCGATCAGCCTGAGATTCGAGGAAGTCCTTCTGGACGAACTCGACGATTTCGCTCGCCTGCACGGGACCACTCGGACGGGTCTTTTTGAGGAGATGGCGGCTGCTCTTGTAGAAGGCCGACTGTCTGCCCTCCCCCGGACTCTAGGAGAATTGTCCGCTCTCCCCCAGCGCCCCAAGCCGGGGTGCAGCCCAGCGTATCCGGCGGGCATCTGCTTCAAGGATGGTGGGGATGCCTGAGTTCCTCTACTTCAGCGAGAAAGCAGCCGCCAAGATCCGCAAGAAGTTGGAGAAACGCTTTTCCGAGCGGACCTTGGAAGGTTGCTGCATCCGCCCCGGTTCCAAGGGGAAAAAGGGCTACCCCACTCTGACATGGGGCGGGGTCACCCACGGGGCTCATCGGGTGTCCTATGCCGTTTGGAAGAAGCCCGTTCCCGTCAAGTGGAACGTCTGCCACCTGTGCAGCAATACGCAATGCGTGAACCCGAGCCACCTTGTCCTCGGGACAGGCGGCCAGAACAGCGACGACAACTTGCGGAAGACCCGGGACCAGCCCCGGCCCACCGGACAGCGTGGACGACTGGCCGAGCAAATCTGCGACCCTCAAGGATTGGAATGGCCCCCGCCGGGGCCTCCTACCCCGTCCGAAGCAATGGCGTTCCCAGCCAGTGCCGACCCACCAACCCGTTCACCCAACCCGCCCGACTTGGAATCTCTGAGGAGAGCATTCCCGGCGAGCTATCCGGAGGAGTAAACCATGCGAATCGAGATCATCCAGAAGGGGCGGGTTCTTCGCTCCATCGACCACGAAAACAAGACCTACGTTCAGGCCCCGAAGAAGGGCAAGTACCAGCTTCGGGTGTCCAACCCGACGTGGAAGCGGCAGATGGCCGTCATCTCCGTAGACGGGGTGAACGTCATCAACGGCGAGGACGCCGGGCACAACGGACCGGGCTACGTTCTCGGCCCGTTCGAGACCTTCGACATCCCCGGCTTCCACCGTGACGGCCAGAAGGCCGCTGCCTTCCGCTTCAAGGAGCAGGGCGAGAGCTACGCCGCCCTGACCGGCCGGGGGACCAGCAACGTCGGCGTGATCGGTATGGCGGTCTTCGAGGAGAAGGTCGTCGTCCGGGTGCCCAACCCGCCCATCGTGATCCGAGAGGACCATCACCACCATCACTACGGCTGGCCGCTGACCTACTTCGGCTACACGACTCGGGGCATCGTGGACGGGACCGCCGCACCGGACTTCACCGTGACCTGCTCGAACTCCGGGGAGGCCCCGGCGTCGTCCAGCGTCTTCTGCATGAACGCCACGATGGACAGCATGAGCCACGACCCGGGCATTCTTCGCTCGGCCACCAAGGGCGGGACGAAGCGGAAGGGGGCGGCGACACGCCGGACCGCTCGGCGGTCCGAGGTCAAGGACGTGGGGACGGCCTATGGCGAGGAGGTCACCTTCCACACGCAGGACACCCAGTTCACCCGGGCGAGCGACTCCCCCTCGATGGTGACCGTGCTGCACTACGCCACCTACGAGCGGCTGAAGTCGTGGGGCGTGCCCATCGACGAGGCCCCGGCCAAGCGACCGACGGCCCCGAACCCGTTCCCGGCTTCGCAGGCTGGTGTCCCGGCTCCTCCGGGCTGGGTGGGCTAGGGGAGCACGACACTCGCTTGGTCAAACAGGCTCTCCATCAGGTCAAGGGCGAGATCGTGGTCCTCATCGTCGATGCCGTCCATCAGATGGAAGGCTTCCTCGACCCACTCCATGAACTCGCCGACTCGGGTTTCGTCTGGCTCGCATAGTTCTTTCTCTACGAGCGTCACGATGAGCTTCGCATGGACAAAGGCCCGGAGGAACTCGGGCATGGTGTTCTGGTCGTTGGCTGCTTCCATCGTACTAAGGACGGATGAGCCCCCAGCCCGATGACAGACCCGCTCAGTTCATCGGCTCGTCCCCGATCTCCTCGGGGACGATGACGCAGAAGTGGAACCGGAAGATCCGGAAGCAGTGCCAGCACTTCACGACGCCGACTTCTTCCTCGTCGTCGATGTTGATCAGGCCGAGGGTGGGGGCGACCTCGATGTCCTCACCCTCGGGCGTGATGGGGTTGGCCCCCAACGACACGACCAAGTGGGTGGACTCACACCACGGGCACTCGATCCCGAAGACGAGGGGCACGTCTCCGCCGATGCTCAAAATCTCGTCTGCCACGGAGTTGCTCCTCTGGATTGCAGAGAGGAATCAGGCAGGGAGCAGGGACAGCCGGACAGGTCATCTACAAGTAGGTTCCCATAGGGCCATCACCGGGTAGGGTAAACCGTTGTCCACCTTCCCGAGTTCTCGGGAACGGAACCTACCACCATGAAAATCACTTGCTACGGCCCCCGTGGGAGCCTGCCGTCTCCGTCCACCAAGACCTTCAAGACATGGGAATACGGCGGGAACACCTCCTGCTACTACGTCGAGGCCGGACCCTTCCGGATCATCCTCGACTGCGGCTCCGGTATCCGGCAGTTGGGCAACGACCTGATGGCCTCGGGCGAGGGTTTCGGCAAAGAGTTCCTCGTCCTGCTGTCCCACTACCACTGGGACCACATCCAAGGGCTGCCGTTCTGCGTCCCGATGTTCATCGCCAACAACAGGTTTCGCTACCACGGGTTCACGCCGTCGGGGCATGAGCGAGGCCCCAAGCCGGTCGTGGAGACCATGCTCGCCGACCAGCAGAGCAACCCGCACTTCCCCGTCGCCCACAGCGAGATGCCCGCCCAGACCGAGTACACCGACCACGCCCGGCAGTTCTCCGAGAGCTTCGGCTGCATCGTGGGGAACGGGGGTGGGCTGCTGCGGGTCGCTCCCGCAGAGGTGGCTGCCTCGCAGGCGGCTGGCGAGGAGGCCATCCTCATCACGACCATCCCGCTCAACCACCCGGACGGCTGCCTCGGCTACCGCATCGAGTACAAGGGCAAGGTGCTGGTCTACGCCACGGACAACGAGCCGCTGTACGAGACGAACGCCCACCTCAACAAGAACGCCCAAGAGGCTGACTGGCTGCTCCTCGATGGGCAATACGGAGACGACCAGCTTGCCGGGATGACCCAGACCTTCGGCCACGGGTCTCCTCGGGCTTGCATCGATCAAGCTCTCGACTGCCCGCCGAAGCTCCTCGTCATCCACCACCACGACCCGAACAACGACGACGCCAAGGTCGCCGAGATGGAGGCGTGGGCGAAGAACTACGCCACGGAGAGCGGGCCTCACCTGCCCGGTCGAGTTCGCCCGAGAGGGCACCGTCTGGACGCTGTGAGGGGTCCGCTACCCGTCGGGGTCGGTGGGAACCTCGGCCGGGACCAGCGAAAGCTGTGGCCGCCCCGGCTCGGTCGGTTCCTCCCCCTCGGGGATGTCCCCCGTGACGGTTTCCACCGTGACATCGATCTCGAACACGCCCGAGCAAAAGCCGCAGATGGCGTGGACAGCACTCACCGCCGCCACGTCGCCCTGCCGGTCAAGAACCAACTCCTCTTTCTCGACGATCTGGAGGGTGGGCTCCATCTCGGGCTCGTCGAGGTCACGGACGATGGGCTTGGTCCCCAGTGACGAGAGCAGGTGCCCCTCTTGGCAGAGAGGGCAGTAGATTCCGAAGATGAGGGCGGGCATCGAGGCTCCAGCGTGAGCCCTACCGTACCCAGTGGCCTACACGGGGGTGATGAAGAACCCGCTCTTGTTCGCCTTCCAGCGGTAGCGGAACTCGGCGGTGAGCCCGTAGGTGCGCCGGACGTACCAGCCGATGGCCCGCTCGATGAGATCCTTGTTCACGAAGGGGCTGTTGACGGCGATGTTGGGGGTTCCCCGGTCGTCCTCGTCGGGATAGGGGAGACAGAACTCCCAGTCACCGTCGGGGAACACGGGCTCCTCGTAGCCGTACTTCTCGGGGTCATCGCCGAACATCTCCCGCTCACGGTCGAGGTCGGCAACGGAGAGCAAGCAGGGACCGAGGTGGATCTTCTTGCGGCGGAGGTGGAACTCCACCCAAGTGTCGGACCACCCGGTGCGGTGCTCAGGGTAGTACTGGTGCCCCTCCATGTTGGAGAGGAGAAGGGTCTTCTTGGACATGTCAGGTGCCTCCTTGGGCTATATCGCTGACATGTCGTTCTCCTTGTACCGAGCCACGGACTGGCAGAAGGAAACGACGGTCTGGTCGTCCCACCCTTGCCGAGCCATGTTGGCGATGTTGGTGATGAACCGCACGTTACCTCTCAAGTAACCCTTGGCGTTATCGATCCGGTCGAGACTGGCCTTCTTGGGGTTGCCCTTCATGCGGTCAGCCGAGGAGGTCGTGGGTGGGAGGTCCATTACCTCCCCGGACAAGGCACAGCGACCGCCCTGTGCTTCCCACAGCTTTTTGAGGAACGCCAAGTCGAGGTCCGTTTCCCATTTCCTGTTGGTGGCCTTGTTCAAGAAGTACCGAAACGGGCTGAACCCATCGAGTTTTCGCCCCGTCAGATGCCTTGTGTCCCCGTTCCCGAGATGGACCCCGAGCTTGGTTTTGCCGTCGTGCTCCCCGTAGCACTTACGGGTGCAGAAGAACCGTCGGTCCGGGTTCTTCTTACGCTGCCTCGTCACCTCGGCGGCGTATTTCTCGAAGTCATTGCCGCACCCGTCGCAGGTGAGCGTGGTCTTGGTTACCGGCACCCACACTTTCTACAGTGGAGGTGCCGGTAAGTCAAGTGGAGGTGGAGGCGTCGGGAATCGAACCCGAGTCCAGAAAGTGTCCAGTCGAGGCGCTACGAGCATAGGCCAATCCCTTTGTGCGACCCCGGCAGGCGGATTCCGTCTCCGACCGAGGAAGTTGCTTCCTGTGATGCCCCGAAGGGCTCTCGACCGTCACCCCGGCAGCCCGAGTTCAGGTCCAGCCTGACGTAAAGCGAGGTCAGGCAGCACTACCCACTTGGTAAGGCCCCGTGGGCGGGAACCCCGGAGAGGACTGCTTACGCAGCCATCCGAACAGGGACATCGTTGTTGGCGATTGTCGTTTGCAGTCGTTTTTTACGGAGGTCGGCTACATCCCCCGGCTCGCTCCCGTTCTTTCATCCTCCCTGTCGAAACCAGTTCGCCCCCAGAAGGGGTGCCACCGACATGGCGGCTCTCATATACTACCCTGCCTCTATCGAAACTAAAACGGGCTTCCGCCCGTGAAAGCGTCACAGCAGCTTCAACTCGCTGGTGATCGGGTCGATCTCCTCGGCGTCGGCAGGGCCGATGGCGAGGGCGGTGTACGTCAGCTTGCCGTGGAACTCGGTCTTGCCGGAGTCTTGGATGAGGGCCACGGGGAGGTCCGCCCGCCGGGCCTGCCGGTGCAGAGCCAGCAGTTCGTCCTCGGACGTGGCTCGAACCACGACCTTGGCGAACGAGCCCCGGACCCACGCCTCCATGTCCTTCGTCAACGGGACGAGGAGGCCGAGGCCGTCTGATATACGGCCTCGGTCCAAGAAGACCTTGAGGGAGGCGTGTGCCCCCTGTGCGATCATCTTGCCCTTCCTCATGCCGAGGTCGGAACGAACTACGATGACCTGCTTGATGTTGCTCACGATGTCCTCACCCTCTGTAGGGCTCGGTTCTGGGGAGCCCATTTTATTCTACCCTCAGACGAGAACCAGCTTGTCTGGCAGGCTGGACGCTCGGAGGATTGGTCCCATGCGTTCGGCGGCCTCCACGCAGGCGTTGTCGTACTCCGAGAGCTTCACTCTCTCCCCCGTCTTGAGGTTGGTCCCGGTGGCGAACATGCTCTTGAGGTAGGCCACCACCTTGGGCTTCCATTCCTCCTCGGCGTGGTACATCGCCAGTACGGCTCGGGCGTGGGTGACGCACTCGTCGGCCGGGATGTCCCGAACCCCGATGAAGACCGAGGTGAGGAGGGCATTGAGGAGCTTGACCTCGACGCTCTCCCCCTCCATCTCCTCCCAATCCAGAAGCACGTTCTTGACCATGCTCATCCAGTAGCCTCCTCTGCGTCCAAGAGTGCCCAGTTTCGGGCCATCTCTGCCCGGACGGCAGCGTAGTTTTCTTTACGGGCCTTGTCCCCGTGGAGCTTGCAGTCTGACCGCTCTGCGTAGCCTGACCCCTCTGCTCTCCCCTCGGCCCCAGCACAGATACACCCAGCCTTCTTGCCCTCTGGAGAGCCGGGGGTTGGACCCCAGCCACCGTGTCTGACGTAGTGCTTCACGACATGATTTCCGGTCATGTCGTCCCCACTAGAAATCCACAAGGGGTCAAAGTTCCGAAGTTGTTCAGCCATGACGGAACCTCATGTGAACATCACGGTAGGGTCGGCGTAGGTTGCCGCCAACATGGTGTCCTTGCGGTGAACCTTGGGAGGGGTCAGCCGCAAGGTGATGGTCGCCTTCCGAACATCGGCGTCAGGTACGAAGTAGCAGGCGGAGGTGTCGGGGCAGTAGACGGCATGTACGTCCACCTCGCCCTTCTTCCAGCGCCGCTGTTTTGTGCCCCCAGAGGCCGTCCACTTGCTTCTCAGCAGGATTTCGATCTTCCCGTCACGGGCTGAACGGTACTTGACGGACACCTTCCGAAGTTCGCCGTCGTTCGAGATGGCGATCAGATCGAATGGCAGATGCTCGCTGATGGGTAACGCAATCTTGATTCCGGATGTCGTCAAGGCTGCGATGACGAACGCCATCCCTGCGTCACCTTTGTCCTGAGTGGGGTGGGACAAGCTCACCTTTGTTCCCCTCTTGTTCATGTCTAATCTTTATCTTGTCCCCATCAATCCATGAGGATGTCAGTCATGGGGTGACAGGGGCACAGACTGGCCTTCTCAAGTGTCTGTTTCTGCTTCCTTTTTCGGCAACCCCAGACGACCCCCTACACCGGGTCGGGTTTCTGGGTACATCATGGATTGATGAGGACATGGTAAGGACATGACGTGAACAGGTAGGGAACAGGCGTGAACCTGTACGTCCCCTGCTGGATTCTGTACGCCACCTGTAGGGCATGTAGTGGTCATCCTGTGCCCCCATCTGCCGTAGCATGGATGAATTGGATGAGGCTGCACTGGCACCGGAGCAGGATCTTCAGGTTCTCGTAGGCCCCGTACTGGCGGGGGAAGGCCCGGCGGGCGGTACGGATGAGGGGGTAGAACCAGTCCTCCACCTCCTTCATGTAGGCCGCCTGCTTGGCGTAGTCGAACACGCCCTGCATGGTCTGGATGTTGTGGGCTCGGTCAGCCAGCTTCACGACGGACCCTGTGGCGCAGGTGCCCAACTCGCCGAAGTACAGGTCGTACTCCTTGGCCAGCCCGTTGGACTTCTTGGACAGCCGCCACACGATGTCAGCCAACTCCCGCCCGAACCGCTCGGCCAAGTCCTCCCGGCTGATGGTGGCCCCGTGGTCCTCCAGCACGTCGTGCAGGAAGGCGGCGGCGATGGCCCGCTCGGGGTGGATCAGGTGCGGGGCCAGCGTGTGGACCAGCCGGGCGATGGACAACTGGTGGTGAAACTTGGGGGTTTCCCCGTCCTTGCGGGTGCCCTGCTCCAACTGGCGGACGAACTCCAGTGCGTCCGCAGCGACGTAGAACTCTCGACCGTCGAGGTAGCCCCGCATGACGGCAAGCTGCTTGGTATGTCGGGCCTGAACCTCGGTCATCGGTCTCTCCTCTCAACCTTTCTACCCGGCTGGAGGAGGGACTAAAACGGGTCAGACGGGGAACGGAGCCGGGTCATCCAGTTCGGCCACCACGTCGATGCGCTTCCAGTCCTTGTTCGGGAAGCTCACCTGCGAGGCGTCAGCGAACAGGATCCGCCAGCGGTAGACGTAGGTGCCCGGCACGTCCACGTCCCCGGCGATGGGCTCGTAGCCGATCCAGCCGTGGCCGAGGTCGTTGGCGTCCGCCGGGTTGGCGTTGTAGGCCACGCCCGTGTCTGGGTTGATGCTGTCGGGGTCGTAGACGACCCCAGCCGTGTAGTTGATCTTGGGGGCTCCCGTGGCGATGTCGGCCCCGGAAACCAGCCGCATGACGAACTGGACGGTGTGGCCGCCGCCGAACAGGACGGGGTAGAGCCCGCCGGGCAGAACGATTCGCTGCCGCAGGGCTGCCTGCGGGCCGATGTTGCCCTCGGCCCAGACGGCGATGCTGGTTGTGTCGATTTGGCTCGCCATCAGCAGACATCCTCCGCATCCGTTTCGCTCCGGGCGGCTTCGGCGTCCGTCTCGGACAGGGCTACGAGAGCGTCCGTCTCGGACAGGGCCGCCAGAGCGTCAGTTTCAGAGAGGGTCGCCCCGACCGTGGTGATGGACAAAGCCGCCAGAGCGTTCGTCGCCGTCACCGCATCCTCAACCGTGGTCACGGTGAGCGGGGGAAGAACGTCAGCTTCGTACCAGCAGGGGTCTACGGCCATGAGCTACCTCTACTGGAGGTGGGCCGATAGACGAATCAACGAGCGGAAGGAGGGGGAGTCGAACCCCCAAGGCGGTGAAGCTCGTCCGGGTTCAAACCGGGTGCAGTCGCCAATCTGCTTGCCCTTCCAAAGCGGGCAGGGACGGCTGCTCCCTTCCGGGCCTGACCGCCCCCACCCTGACCCGCACAAAGTACGGGCTCACTGCACCGAGGTCACGACCCCAGCACCGATGGTCTTGCCACCCTCTCGGATGGCAAACCGCATCCCCTGCTCCATGCCCGTGGGCTTTTGCAGGTCGAAGTCCAGCGAAATGTGCTCGCCGGGGAGCACCAGATCCGCCCCACCGTCGAGGGCCGTGATGGTCCCCGTCACGTTGGTCGTGCCGAAGAAGAACTGCGGCCGGTAGCCCGGACCAAACGGCTTCTTCCGCCCGCCCTCCTTGGTGGCGAGGGCGTAGAACTCCGCCTTCCCCTTGGTGTGGGACTTGATGGAGCCCGGAGCGGCCATGACCTGCCCGTGCTGCACCTCGTCACGCTTCACACCTCGGAGGAGGATGCCGACGTTCATCCCGGCGTCCGCCGAGGCCACGTCCTTGTGGAACGCCTGCGTCCCGGTGACGGTGACCTTCCGAGGCTTGGCCTCGTCGTCCGTCAGGCCGACGATCTCCACCTCGTCGCCGACACGGATCGTGCCTCGGGCGACACGGCCGGTCACGACCGTGCCCCGGCCGCCGATGGTGTGAACACCCTCGACAGGCAGGAGGAACGGCGAGTCCATGTCCCGAGTCGGGTCGGGGATGGAGTTGTCGAGCGCCTCGACCAACTCGGTGATCTTGGCGATCCACGGGTCGTCGAAGTTGCCAGCCTGAGCAGCCTCCAGCGCCTTGAGGGCCGAGCCGAACACGAACGGGGTGTCCGTGAAGCCCTGCTGGTCGAGCATCTCCTCGACCTCGACCTGCACCAGTTCGTGAAGCTCCTCGTCCGAGTCGGGGGAGTCGCACTTGTTGATGAAAACGACCATGCGCTTCACGCCCACCTGCCCGGCGAGCAGGATGTGCTCTCGGGTCTGCTGCTGCGGTCCCTGCGAGCCATCGACGAGAAGAATCGCCCCGTCCATCTGGGCGGCACCCGTGATCATGTTCTTGATGTAGTCGGCGTGACCGGGGCAGTCGATGTGGGCGTAGTGCCGCTTCGCTGTCTCGTACTCGACGTGAGCCGTGTTGATCGTGATCGTGGTCTTGCCGCTACCTGCCTGCTCGGCCGGTGCGTTGTCCAGATCGGTGATCCCCACGACCTTGCACCCACCAATCAGGTGCTCCTGAATGGCGGAGATGGCTGCGGTCAAGGTGGTCTTGCCGTGATCGACGTGGCCGATGGTGCCGACGTTGACGTGGATTTTCTTCTCGGGCTGGGTGCTCATCGGAATGCTCCTTCCTGCGTGGCAGGTGTGGGGTTGGCCCCGAGCAAGGGCCGGTTGAGGCAGCAGGATTGCTGCTTGTCAGTGCGCCCGGCAGGACTCGAACCTGCTACCTCTGGCTTCGGAGGCCAACGCTCTATCCAGATGAGCTACGGGCGCATGTTGCCGCTATGAACGGCCACGGGCCAGATGGTCGGCCCGCTGGAGCAGGGTCGGAAAACGGTGGGGACCGTGCATCTGACCTACTCCGATAGCAGCTTCCGGTGCTGTGAGCCCCGCCGCTGTAACGAACAGCGGGCGGCGGCTGTCTCCTCGAAGAACCTCCTCGGCCCCGGCATCCGGGTACGAGGACTTGGCGACCCCGATGACCGGGACGGACCCGTCGAGGTGGTCGAACAAGTGGCGGCCGAGCCCCGGCCTGTCGCCGAGGTCAACGTACCCATCCACCACGATGCAGGTCAGGGCATCTGGGATCAGTTCGAGGACCGCCAAGATGCAGGGGAGTTCTCGGAGGTAGAACCGGCCCGGCTCGTAGTCGGCGACGTTGTTCACCTCGATGCTGACTTCGTGCCGGGGTTGGGTGGAGGCCCAGTTCTCGAACAGGACGCCCGCAACGGTCGCTGTGCCGTCGTCTCCGTACTGAGCGTCGATTGCCAAGAACATGCGAACCTCCTTCCTACTCCTACAAGCTACCCTTCCCGAGTAAAACAGTGACCCCAGCGGGACTCGAACCCGCATTTCCGATGTGAGAGACCGGGTGCCTAAACCAGTTAGCAGATGGGGCCAGAAAGTGTCCCTACGGGGATTTGAACCCCGGTTTCCGCCTTGAGAGGGCGGCGTCCTCGGCCGAGCTAGACGATAGGGACGGAATCGTAGAGCGTGTCCCAGCCACGCTCTTTCGCTGTCTTTCGGCGGTGGCAGTTCGCACATCGCACCTCACACTTGGCGACTTCCTGCTGCACCGCCCTGAGCGAGTAACCGTTGGGGATCATGTGGGCTACGTTTTTCCGCTTGCTGCCACGCACATGGTCGAACTCCAACACGATGGGATCGGCCTCCCCGCAGTCGGCGCAAGGATGGTCCTTCAGGTAGACCACCACCCAGCCACGGTTGATGACCGACTGGGCAGCCCTCTGAACCTTTACATGCTGACGGTGCTTCTCGCCGTGCTTCTCATACCTGCGTCGATCCTGCTCCTTCTTGCAGAGCTTACACTGAGCCGCCCTGCCGTCTTTCGACCGTTTCGAGACATGGAACTCGGAGAGCACCTTGGAGTCTTTGCAGGTTGAGCATCTTTTCATCGTAAGATGCTAACACGCTTTCGAGGAAGCCGTCACGGGGAGTCGAACCCCGAACCTCCGCTTTACGAGAGCGGTGCTCTGCCAGTTGAGCTATGACGGCAAGAACTACGTCGGCAATGCGTGGGCGGTGATTTCGACGATGCGGGACAGGAACCATTCCCTCCCCATGCGGTCCTCGACGGCCATGAGCCGCTGGACCACCGCATCGACGATTTCTCGTTTGGACTCTGGGTTCTGCTGGGCCACCTGTGCTCCAAGGTAGGTGATGCCCCGTGCGAGCCGGTCGATTTGGTCCTCGTCCTCCGAGCACTCCTCGAACAACTCGTCGAACTTGGCCAACTCCGCCTTCCAGAACTTGATGGTGAACATGGGCTTCGGCTCCCTTCATCCAGAAGGGGCCAACCATCGACGAACAACCGTGCAAAAGTTGCCCTTTGCCCAAGAAGCCCCCGACAGGCATCGAACCTGCGACCGCTCGCTTACAAGGCGAGTGCTCTGCCAAACTGAGCTACGGAGGCACAGAGCCCATGACCAGAATCGAACTGGTTACCGCTTCCTTACCGGGGAAGTGCTCTACCAAATGAGCTACATGGGCGGGAATTCGTATGTCGAGGCCAGTCTGATTCCTTTCGACTGGCCGTTTTTCGGCTCCACCAATCGAAGATGGGCTCGGGTGTTCGGTACATCCTCGACTGGGACGAGGTACATCTTGTTCAGAAGGGCGCAGAACACGGCGAACACGTCTGCCTGCCCGGCGTAGCCCTTTGCCTTGCCTGTCGTGCGGTCGGTCGAGCAGGTGTTGAAACGAACAACGCCGTTGTGGACGTGGCCTGCTTTGCATTGGACCCGGACGAAGGTGCCGTCCTCGTCAATCACAAGGTCGTACCGCTGGTTGTCCCCGAAGGGCTGGAGTACGGTTTTCCCAGCCAGCAACAGCCTTCCAAGGATCATGCCCTCGCTGATCTCGCCAATCTGTTTCGGGTTCATAGACCTCTCCTTTCTGTAGGGAGAGGTATCAAACCTTTAGCGAAGTAGGACCGGAGGGAGTCGAACCCTCACACCCGAAGGCACTGGGACTTGAATCCAGCGTGTCTGCCAATTCCACCACGGTCCCGAACATGACGACCCGTAGCCGGGATTCTGTTCTATGAGCACATTCATCTTGTGGCCCCTACCCGCCGTCACAGGGCCGCTCACCCCCTCGGGCTGTTTGGGTTGCATCCTCGGAAGTGCGAGCGGTCTACGACCTCCTTCCTTCAGCGGTGATGTCCCGAGCTTCCTCACATCCCTTGCGGGGTAGTGCGTGCTCTCGGTCGTCAAGTACCAGCAGAGGGAGTCGAACCCTCACACCCGAAGGCACCGGACCCTAAACCCGGCGTGTCTACCGTTCCACCATGCTGGCTCAAGTGCTGGGAGGGGGAGTCGAACCCCCACGCCCCCGAAGGAGCGGCGGATTTTAAGTCCGCTGCGTCTACCAATTCCGGCCACCCCAGCGTGAGTACCCGGGCCGGGACTCGAACCCGGATGCCTCGAAGGCGACGGTCTATAAGGCCGCTGCGTCTACCATTCCGCCAACCGGGCTCACATCACCTTGTACTGCGCCCATTTCCCACTGCCCAAGGTGATGGTCGTGGCGGGGCATTCCGAAGCGGGTATGCGGTAGGCGCTCCCGTCATCCACGACCACGAACAGGGAATCGAGCCCCTCACGGTTGAGGTTCTTGACCTTCCCCGTCCCTGTGCGGTTCCCACCTTTGGTGCGGAGTTCCACCATCCACGAACCCGTTCGGTTTTTGTGGCGGCAGGTCTTTACCTGCACCTTTTTCAGCCCGCCTCCTTCGTCGATTACGAGGTCGAAATCTTGGCTATCCGTCAGGGGGATGCAGACCGTGAACCCTTGCCGGACGAAGTAACCGATGGCTACCCCCATGCCGACATCCCCTTGCTTCTTCGAGTTGGCTTGCTGGAGCATAACTGGATATTACCCGGTTATGCTCCAGCAGTCGAGAGGGAGGAGACGGAATCGAACCGTCAAGGCCACAAGGACCACGGGGTTACAGCCCGCTGTGATCACCAATTCGTCCTCCCATGTGCCAAGGGGTGGATTTGAACCACCGACACCCGCATTTTCAGTGCGGTGCTCTACCTGAATCTGAGCTACCTTGGCGTAGTGGACCAGAGTGGAATCGAACCACCGACACCGGGTTCTTCAAACCCGTGCTCTACCAACTGAGCTACCGATCCATGAGCAGGCCACCGAGGAATCGAACCCCGCAGACCACCGGATTTGGAGTCCAGTGCGGTTTCCCAGACCGTGGCCTGTAGTGCCGAAAGGGGGAGTCGAACCCCCACGGGCGCTTGCGTCCCGGCAGCCTCTCAGACTGCTGTGTCTACCATTCCACCATTTCGGCGTGGAGAGACGGAGGTAGGAGTCGAACCTACTTTGCTTGTGGGCTCCTCGATGGTGCTCCCCTGCGGGGAGCGAGTTCGTGAGCGGGTAAGTAGCGTTAGCCTGATTTACATGTCAGTTGCCGTCCACACGGCGTCTCCGTCAAAGATCCCGGCACCCACCGGGAAGTGGCTTCGGGGGGAGTCGAACCCCCACGGGCGCTTACGTCCCACAAGATCCTGAGTCTTGCATGTCTACCAGTTCCATCACGAAGCCATCGTGAAGCGGAAGGAGCGGGGGTCGAACCCGCAAGGCCCGTGAAGGCTCGTCTCCTTAGCAGGGAGGTGCAGTCGCCAGCTATCTGCTTGCCCTTCCGAAGCGGAGAGACGGGGAATCGAACCCCGAAGGCCGTGAGGCTCGTCTCGTTTCCAACGAGGTGCAGTCGCCAATCTGCTTGCCTCTCCGTGAGGTCTTGAGCGGGGAAGGCAGGACTCGAACCTGCAATTTTGCTTGTGGGCTCGTCGATGATGCCCCCCGAGAGGGGCGAGTTCGTGAGCGGGAGACATTTGAATGTCGGTTTCGTTGACCGATGCGTTTTCCAATTTCGCCACTTCCCCAAGTGTTCCCCCCGGTTAGGGGAGGAGCGGAAGGTGAGGGGGTCGAACCCTCAAGGCCCTTTCAGGCTCGCTCGCTTTCGAGGCGAGTGCCGTCGCCAGCTATCGGCTTGACCTTCCAGATGAACAGGGCGGCTCTTATCGTCTTCCTGCCGTGAAGCGCAGACGTTTATCCACCACCGGCCGCTGTGCAAGCGGCTGTCCCTCAAGGGGACTGCTCTGTCCAAGTGCGACCGGAGGGACTCGAACCCTCACGCCCAAAGGACACCACGCCCTCAACGTGGCCCGTCTACCAGTTCCGGCACGGTCGCAAAGTGCTGCGGCTGGGTGACCAACAGCACCAGAAGCTACTATTCGGTTGTCAAAGATCCTGACCCCGACCCGTTGGCCGGTGTCCCCGCAGAAAGCTGCGGGCCTTAAACGACGAAACCCCCTCTGGCCTGCGGCCGGAGGGGGTTCCCGTGAACTTCTGGCTGTTCGCCGTGGGTTACACGCTGACCACCTCCGGGTCGCACTCATACAAGGACGACCACAGGCTGGTAAGCCGGGTGCTCGTCAGTGTGCGACTTGAGGTGGTAAACAGGCGGTTCACGGAAACTCTCGCTTCGTTTTGGCCGGATCGATCCGGCAGCGTTACGGATGATGGACCCGCCCGGAGGCGGTGTCAAGAACTTTTTGAGGCGAAGGCCGTTTCCACTGGTGTCAGGACGCTTGGCCCGTCTTCCCGCACGGGCACCTCTGCTTCAGCCCCAACCACAGCGGCCCCACTCGAAGTAAAACGGTCATCGTCCTATAAGGCTGCCAAGGTGAACCGCCCTGCGGAGGAGAACCATGCGTCAGCCTGCAAAAAGTTCCGTCCTACGGGTCGCCACGGCCATGTTGAAAAAGGCCGCTGACGACGAACGCTGGTTCGCCGGGCAACTCGAAGACGCCCTCCGCATCCTCAAGGATGCCGTGGACGTGGCGGACGCCCCCGGCGGGCTCTCCGACAGCAACTCTGCGGTCGCCAAGGCTGTGGGGGACATCCGGCTAAACATCTCCCGTGACCTCTCCAAGCACGCCAAGGCCGTCAAGCGAGGTCGGAGAGCGGCCGACAAGACGGCGGGCAACGGTTTGGACATGTTGAAAGGGATGGTGAACTGGCGCAGTCTCATCCTCCTCCGACGGAATCTCATGGGGGCCACCCCCGCTTCGACCGAG
>CEPX01033531.1_pt1 | contig 21415 bp, 29 predicted proteins | sample 361361 | NCBI WGS metagenome assembly CEPX01 (sample SAMEA2619974, study PRJEB7988) | marine metagenome | biome: marine biome (ENVO:00000447); feature: mesopelagic zone (ENVO:00000213) & marine oxygen minimum zone (ENVO:01000065); material: "saline water (ENVO:00002010), including plankton...
TGTAGACCCAGCTGCGATCGCATTAAGAGGGGCATTTAGGGCAACTCAGCCATTGTACCAGATTGCTCAGGAGAATCTGACGACTAAGGTTTTGAGCAGGATGGAGGGGAGCAAGGCAGTGAAACCACAGTTTATTATGGATCAGGCGAAGAGGAGTGACATCAGACAAGCTGAAAGTCAGATGATTGAAAGAGTTCTTGCTGATATGGATGTTCCAGAAGGTGGAAGAATCGATGTGCAAGAGTTCAATGACAGGGTGCAGACAGAGCTGTTGCCACTGGAAGCGAGCGATGCCACAGAAGCGAAATTTGCACAGCGAGGACATGACAATGTTTTTACCAATGAATTGAGAAGACCAAGGTATGAAGAAAAGGCGACACTGCCTCAAGATGTCAGGGGAAATGTCGCCAATTACATAGAAAGGGTATATGAATCGCCAATCAAGACATCTGCTGGTCATATGGGGCTAGATACTGGCAATTATTTCGCCCACGCTCGTATCGAGGATATAGCAGACCAGTTGCCAGACAGAATAAATATGGATCCAGCGGAATATGCTGAAGCACTTAAAGATCCAACGAACATTCGCCTGCGTCGTATTATCGAAGTCCAAAGCGATTTGTTTCAGAAGGGCAGGCTGAAAAAAGAGGCACTCCCCATTGGCAACATTCATTACAAAGATGTTGACGATGTTATTCATGTCGCCAGAAATAGAGATTTAAGCGCAGATCAAATAGAAGATCTAATAGATAGACATTCGCTTAGCGAAATACATGCTGAGCCAATAAGAAAAAGAATTTCAGATGGCATTAGATCAGATGGTCGACCGATACTGTTTACAGCGCAGGGGAAAGGGAGTCTTGAGAAATTGGCTAAAAGGCTTGAGGATGTGCCAAATGACACATTCAGGAAAAGGTCTGCCGAACTTGCTCCTCTCCAGCCCTACCGTAACACATGGCACGAGCGCATTTTACGTGAAGAGATTCAAAGAGCTGCAGCAGATGGCAAGACAAAGTTGCAATTGCCCACAGGAGAGACTGCAATGCAAATAGAAGGATTAGGCGGTGGTGTTGGCGACTGGCTTGACGAATCTGGCAGAACGGTAACAGATCTGCAAGACCATGAACTGGGCATAGTTAGAAATGCGAGAACTGGAGAAGAGAGGGTTGTAATTGGAGAAGGTCCAGGAGACGTTTATTATTCTGTCCAAAAAGAAAAATACGATGAAGTTTTTCAAGACGAATTTGTAGATTGGCTTGAAGATAATGATTATGATTTAGATCCATACAGCAACAAAGGGAATGCGAAACTTGCTAAGCTGGAAGAACAGTTTAGGGACAACGAATTTGAACCATTTGTACTAAGTGATCATTTTGAACAGATACAGACTTCATCAGGAATAGAAAATCATCCAGTCTACAAATTCTACGAAGGTGACATTCCCAAATTTCTAAAAAAGATTCATCCTGAAATGCGCAGAGCCAAAGACGGTCAAGGCGTAGAATGGTTCGAGATTGACTTAACCGAAGCAGATGCAACCAAACCAATCGAAGCATTTCAGCAAGCTCTTGCCGAGAATCCAATCCCTCCAGCAGAAGCTGAGTCTATGGTCAGGCAGTTCTTCGACGAGAAAGAAGTTCCCATTGAGTTTGTCGACAACATCCAGACTCCTGCAGCTGAGCAGGCTCTCGGAGTTTACTACGATGGCATGATTTCCTTCATCCAAAATCCCGATGCAACCACACCTGCGCATGAAGCTGTTCATGCTTATATGGACTTGTTTACTGCTGCTGATCGCAAGACAGCTATTCTTGCCGAAGTACAAAAGCGTTTCGACATTGCAGATGCCACCGCTGCAGAGGAACGACTTGCCGATTTGTTTGTTGAATATACCAGAGGTGGTAAAGTTACCCTCGGCACCAAAATGAAAGCATACTTCGACCAAGTCATCCAAGGAATCAAGAGTTTGGTTGGCAAGGAAGACAAAGTGAAACAGCTGTTTGCAGATCTGGTGACACGCAAGAGAGAAGTGGATGCTGACCTTGCTGACCAAGGAGTGTTTATCTCCCCAGAAGCGAGGGCATCTGGAGTGATGAAAGATGCTGCTATGGGCAGGCTGGGATCCGTTGATGAAGCGATACAGGCATATGGTCTTAAATCTGGCGATGTGGATGCACTTCGCAATGAAACCGCTGCACTTGAAGCTATGGGTGGAACGGATGAAGCGTTGGGCATGATGGATGAGGTGGCGAGACGATTGGAAGAGCAGAAGTTTCAGCCAGCAGATATATCCCAATCCTTGCTTGATGAAGTTGGGAAGTATAAGACTGCGGAGGAGTTTGTGAAGGCACAGCCAAAGGTGTTTCATGGAGGAAGAACAGAAGTTACGGAATTTAAGGGAGCAAAAATTAGTACATATGCTGATGAAAGAGGGGCATTATTCGCATCTACTGATAAACAGGTTGCAGAAAGTTTTGGGGAAAAGACAACAGAGGTTTTTCCAAATTTCAAAAATCCTCTAATTGTAGATGCAAAGAAGAATAATTATTTTGAAATTCCAATTACTAAAGAATTACGAAAAGATATACACATCAGCCATAAAACTATAGACACTGACTCTATTGTGGAAATAGCACAACAGCGTGGACATGATGGGGTAATTATCAAGCGAGTTATAGAAGGAGCTGGAGAGTTTGACCCATCAGATGCAAGAGATTTATATGTTGGACTTTCAAAAAACTCAATCCTTACCAAATCCCAACTCACCGACATCTATAACCAAGCAAAGAAGTCACCGAAGTTTCAACCAACTGCAAGCACCCCTAAAGATCCTATGGCAGAAAAAGCAAAGGAGTATGGGAGTGCAGCAGAATTTCAAAAGGCATTAGACATAAACTACGAAGACAGTTGGCGTGGTGCTAAACATAAAAACGCTGACAAATTGAGCGAGGCATTTGATGGCTACTATTTCCATGGGACTGACAGTGTGGATAGTATAAAATCAACAGGCTGGCAAAAGAGGGGAGATTATTTCAACAGTGGTGTGTACTTTGCCAACACGCCAGATGAATCAATAAGGTATATGAAGCAACTCAGGGGAGGGGGAAAAGAAAAAGGTGTGATAGCTATAAAACTGGACGACTTAAGGATTAAAAGGCTGGACGACCCAGAAGGAGTAAGGCATGTTAGCAAAGTAAATCCAGGTGTAGAAGAAATGGTAGAGAAATTGAAAAGGCAAGGATACGATGGCATACGAGATGAATGGCAGACGCTGGTTTGGAATACAGATAAATTGCCAGAAGCTCAAACTCTTAAAGACATCTACAACCAAGCAAAGAAGTCGCCAAAGTTTCAGAAGGCAGCAAAAGTGCCAGAACCTGGAGATCCAGACTTCCCATTCCCGCACATAAAAAACTTTGACGAGGATGCCCTGTTTGATGAAACTTACAGGAAAGGGAAGAAGAATTACAAACTCGTGCACACGACCAGCAGATCTGGTGCAGCTGGTGATGCTGGCGAAGGGGGAATGTGGTTTGATGTTGCTGGCGGTTTTTCTGACGAAATTTTCAGTAATCAGGGTGCGGAAGCAGGAGAGTGGATGACGCAGGGTGTGTACAATGTTAAGCTGGATAATCCGCTAGTCGAGTATACCACAGCTGATGTGATACGCAAGCTATGGGGCAAGGGCAAAAAGAAGCCAAAGGAGATAAAAGAATATCTTAAGCACCATGGCGACGATTTTGATGAGGATCTTGGCGATGGGTTTATTGCAGACGACGAATTTGCTGGTGAGATAGATGTTGCCATTGCAAAAGAAGCAAAGAAACAAGGTTATGATGCTGTGTGGTATGAAGACAGAGGGCATGGCGGTGAAGAGATCCAACTTTTGGATGGCAAAAAAGCAAAACTTGAACATGTGTTAGACGCTGAATACGGAGGCGACTAAGCCTAAATTGAGGTGCACCAACCTTTGATAACTTTCTTTAAAATTCTTTCCCCGACATCCTGTTTCTGTTTCCCTACTCCCTTAAACTATGAACATTGGAGGAATCAATACACCATTCGATGATTGCGATTCTGATTCGCAGTCCATCGATACAAGTGGTGGCACACTTGCAGCACTCTTTACAAATCTCACACTGACTAAGTGCAGAGGAGTTTCAATACAAAACAGGGGAAGCGCAAATGTGAGGATTGGAAGCACTGCCGCAACGGCAAGATTTAATATTCTGCCAGGAGCAACTTATACCGCTTATGCTAAGGATCTTGCTAAGATTGCAATTATTGCAGCATCTGGAACGCAGACAGTGGACATCTTTGTAGCTATTTAACCCACTGAATTATGCAAATGGGCAATACATTCTCGGCAATTGGCAGATTCGCAGCTGTTACTGCAGTCTCGTTGATGACTTTATATACTGGTGCACACTTCATGGTGAAGGACGATGACACTGGCGTGGCTCTCATCGATTGTAGCGGGACTGGTTGTATCATGGGTGTTTCCCTTACAGTGCAAGGGACTAAATTGAGCACAGGAGCAACTTTAACACAGGCTTCGACAGATAATCGTTATATCAGACGTGCTGGTAATGCAGTTCAATCTCCATCAATGACTGGCGCACTTGTTATTCAGGGTGCGAATGTTGTAGCTTCTGGTGCGATAATAACTGCAAATGCGACAATAAGTGGTGTGCTCTCAGTAGATGGTGCCACCTCTTTCCAAGAAAATGTAACACTAAGTAATGGTGCTGATCTGTCTATGACTGGTGCAGCGGTTAGCGCAACAGGTTCTACAAGACGTTACGTTGTCTTACACTCTGGATCGGGCACTAGCGCAGCTACAGGTGTAAACGTACTAGGAGGATTCCAGTCGCCCATCGTTGGTTCGATTACTCAGGTTAAATGTTATGTTGGAGAGGCAGGGAATAACGGATTAACTTCGTTTGATGTAACAGCAGGAGGCACTAGCGTAACTTCGACCAACTGTACCGTAGATGCTACGGAGGTATCTAGCACAACGGCAGCGACCCCACCCGTAGTGGACACAGCTAATAACTCTCTTACAGAAGGAGAATTGATTAAAGTCGATATGAACTCACCCTCAACCACATCCCCTATTACTTTTGCCGTAGAGCTTACTATTGATGTAACCACCTTTCCCTAGTGCATGAAAAAGCTATCTATCTCACAGGCAAAGCGAATAACAGCCTCAATAGCTTTGGTAAGTTCATGCGTGTTCTTTTTTAATGTTGGGCATGTTACTGCGGCAACCGATCTACCTGCTAACGCTGACCTACCTCAGAATGGTAATATAGTTGGACGTTGGTATTTAGATGAAGCATCTGGAACGAGGGCTGACTATTCTGGTAATGGCTTCACTCTAACGGATAATAATACAGTTTTGGCAGCAACAGGTATAAGTGAAAATAATGCAAGTGCGGATAACGCAGCACACTTTGAAGACTCTAATTCCGAATCTCTAAGTAGAGTAGATGAAGCAGAACTTTCTATTACAGGTGATCTATCACACGCCTTTTGGGTTAAGTTTGAGTCTTTCCCTACTGGAGGTAATCAAATGTATTTCGCAAGTAAATATGATGCCACCAATACCCGTAGCTGGTATGTACGATATGAAGAAGATAATGGAACGAATTATTTAACATTTTTTTGTTCATCAGCAGGAGTGGGTGGCACATTTGGCACAAGGGTCGCACATACATTATCATCTTTGGCAACGTGGTATCATATCGTGGTTGCGTATGATGCAAGTGCAGGTACAGCAGATTGGTATGTTGGTGGCTCAAGTGTTGGGCAAGCTACTGGGCTTCAAAACTCAATAGCAGACTCTAATGCAGCTTTCTATCTTGGAGCATTTGGTTGGGGTCCGGGTAGATTTCTTGATGGAACAATGCAAGACCACGTTCTATGGGATACTAAACTAACAAGCGCAGATGCTTTGTCTGATTATCAGGCTTACACAGTAGCAAGTGCAGGTGCGGCGACAACTCCAGCAGGGAGAGGGATTATTATTATTTTCCACATGGACACTAATAGATATGTATAAATACCTAATCGCATTGGCAATATTAACAACTGGCGTGGTCTATGCTCAGGTGACTGTAAAAGACGAAGTCAATACTGAGCTGGCTCCAATCTCTGCATCCATTGATCAGAAACAATCTGATTACTTTTCTCAGCATGGCAAATATTGGCAGGGGATTAAAACACTAGATGAAGTTACAGAATTAGAGCAAGATTCCCAGAAGAATCGCAAGGCAGATGGCACTGAGGATTGGGTAGAAATGGGAATCCCTATTCCCAACAAGAGCAAGTATTCCTATCAAGTTGATAACTACAAATCTCCACAAGGTTGGGGCTACACGATCACCACTAAATACAAGGACAAGGGCAATGTTTACATGAAAGTTGAAAATCATGGTCCAGAAACTCACAGAGCAAGAGATTGGGCACTTTACAACCCACCGTGAATTTGATGAAACCACCAGATTATCCGCAGGCAAACAGAAGGTTAGTGCAAATCACATGGCGAGAGCTTGCGGTTGCAGTCATCGGTTTGCTTATGGCAGGAGTCATGTGGTGGATGAGCCACATAGATGCCACTGTCGACAAGCACGCAGTTAAGATTACTGAGGTGACAACTAAACAAGACAACTTTGAAGCGTGGCTCAAGCGTGTAGAGGAGAAACTGGATGATGCTTTATTTCAAGGCTTCGGCATAGAATATGAGGAAAGTAAATCTGTCTAAATATACGGCTGAAAACTTTGCCAAAGTAAACACTTTGCTCCCGCAATTGCAGCCAGTGTTTAGGGAATTGCTCTGGCGGTGTGCAATCGCCAATGTGTATGTCCGTGTAGTCTGTGGTTATCGATCTGAAGAAGAGCAGGCTAACAAGTATGCGCAAGGCAGAACCATTCCAGGAAACATAGTCACCAACGCTAAGGCAGGATGGAGTTTCCACCAGTATAAATGTGCCATGGACATCGTGCCATTGATAAGGATCAACACCCTCAGGTACCTTGTGCCTTGGCAGGAGAAAGCCATGTTTGCTCAGATCGCCTATCTTGCCTCTGAACTCGGCATAGAACAGCCTATCGCTTGGGATCTGGGGCATTTGCAGTACGATGGAGGAAACACTATAGAGGAGGCAAAAGACGGGAACATAATCAAAGAACCAAATTTTGAAGCTGTTGCACTCCCGAAAGAACTTGCTCGTGCAAGGGAAAGGCTTCAGAATGATGGCATTATTCCATTACCCATTTAAAACATGGACTTTTTAAATCCTTCTCACACATTTGCTATGGTAGATTTCGTTACTGACCCAGCAATTGCAGCCCTGTTTGCAACTTTTGCAGCAGGACTTACACAAATCGCCAAGGAGACATTCAGCCTGAAGAAAGCTCTTCACATTAGATTTGTTTCTGTCGCTGCTTTTGCAGGAGGCGCAATGCTCCACTACCTGCTTCCCGATGTCTGGCAACTAATGTTCGATCTTGTTGCAGGTGGTATCGGAACAACAGGAAGCATCGGGCTTGCTAAAGAATTTGTTCGTGGTGGTCGAAAAGAAGGCTAGTCGCCTGCCCATTCTGTCACCGTGACTTCCATATGTGGCTTCTCATCGGAGCCACATTTTCTTTGATCGAATGTTATTCTTGTCCAAGTCCGTGAATCCCGATAAATATGACCATAAGTCTGCAAAGCATCCACCAGATACTTGCAGCCAGCTGGCACGTTCTGGTCATCTATTAATCTTTTTGCTATTCTTACTATGCGCACTCGCTTTTTACTTCTTTCCGCAGGACGAGTCCCTGCTGCTTCCCTCACTAACCAAAACCAAAAATCCCTCGCCTCCGAGCGTTTCGTCCAATGCATACGCTCCCATGGATTTTGGGAAGGCGTCACTTCGTCAATGCATAGATGTAAATCTTCCATAGTTAGTCTGGGGTATCTTGCTTGTTGAATTTCTTGAGCTGTTGCTTATTTGGTGGCTTCCAGCGATTTGCACCACAGTGTTCACAGTCTGGCAAATTAGTTGTTAGCTCACACCACTGGTTGACTCTGCAATTTTGGCAGATGAGTGGAACAAGGTTAGTCATCATTAAGTGCAGAAACAAGAGCCTTACAACGAGGCTGTTGGATTATTTGGTCGTCATTCATTTTTCTTTTGAAGGATCATACAATTCCATCCCCTTCTCAATCTCTTTCAATTTCTTGTACAATTCCTCGATCTTCACCATGTTCTCTGCGTACTTCTCAGACATTGCTTCGTATCTTGCTTCCCTTTCCTTCTTTGGTGTCTTGAAGAGACCATCCCTTCTCATGAGGAGATCATTGGTCTCGTCAATCAGCTCCTTGATTTCCTGTACAAGCTCTTGCCTGTTCTTGTCGGTCGGTTGTCCAGCCAAGTTAATTTCGAGCCTAGATGCCGATGTAAAGTCACGTTTCTGCACTAAGCGTTTAGACATGTTCTTCTTCGGGGTGAGGAGGGACATTTAACATCTTGTGCAGCCTGTCACAAATCATTTCCATTTGCTTATTGCTCAATTCAGTGGTTGATTTTTCAATCATCCCGAACATCTGCAAACATAGTTTGAACCCTGCTCGGAATGTGCTCGGGAATTCGTACACTGGCTTTGCCCCAGCATATGGCAACTTTCCTCTCGCTGATTCTTTGCAAGCCTGCACGAGCAGGACTTCGAAATGCCGACGGAGATCTAATTGATCTTTCATGCAATCTTAAGTGAGATATCCCTGTCTTTTAACTTAACCATTTTGCCATAAGGCTTGGATTCGGTGAAGGTGTCAATCGCACCTTCCATGGCTTTCTTGCTTACCGCATCGGTTTCAACCAAATGTCGGCAGATGGATTTCCAGTCTGTGGTCTCTTTATCCACCTTCTGGAACTGGAAGAACTTGCAAGCAAAATTGCCAACCTCAACTGCTCTAACACGCAGGAGTTTGGCACAGGCATCTTGTTTCGCCTTTGCTTCAAGGTAGTTTCTAAAACTTGGCTTTTCTTCGAAAGCCACAACTTCTTCCTGAAGCTCATCGACTGTTTCGACGAGTTCATCAGGAGACATTTCTTCTGGATCTAACGGAGTCATGTTGCTCGGGGGTAGAAATTAAACAGGTTCATTATGCCTGATAGGCACAGGGAAAGCAAGTTATTTTTTGTAAGCTGGGCAAAGGTTCTTCCACGGACACCAGCGACAAGCATTGCATGGTGTTGCTGGGAACAGGTCAAGCTCAATCATATCGACTGCCCCAAGGAATTTGTCACGGTATCCTTGCACCGCTTCTGGAGTAACATCCAGAGTAATCACTTGGCATTGTGGATTCTTGTTGGTTGTGACCACGATGTACAGGAATCTTTTCACTTCACTTCTGCCGATCTCTCTCAATCCCAGTGTGTACGCAAGGTGTTGCTGTTGTTCTTCCACCTTTTCCTTAGTCCACGGTCTGCCACTTGTTTTGAAGTCGACAGCATACTGCACATCATCCAACAGCAGGTCGACATAACCAAACAAAGTCTGGTTCCCGAGATCTGCTTTAAGTTGGTATTCACATGTCTTTCCTTCTTCCAACTGCGAATGTGGCAATGCTTTAACATCGTGGTGATCGTACATTGCTCTCAGCATTTTGCACACCAGTGGGTCTTCGCAGTTCCCGATGTCTTGCAAGTGCCAAGTTTCGTACGCCATGCTGTGGAATGCCTGACCGAGAGCTGCTGCTGGACCCATTGGATCTGGCAACTTCTCGACGTACTTAAAAGCGTATCTACGAGGACATTCACAATAAATTGCAATGGAACTAGGTGATTCGGCTCTTCTTCTCATTTGGCTTCGAGTAATTTATCTAAAAAGGGATTCTCCTCTTCCTGTGGAGCTGGGGATTCAGGTGGAGGTGGAGTGTCTTCAGTCTTGTCTGCAAACTCCTCTTCGAGGATTGTGGAGATTCTCTGGGCTTTGTCCATGCCAGTGTAATCCACACCCAATTCCTCAAGGATTGGTTTCAAATCCACTGATTTCATTTTTTGCAATTCAGCCAGCCTGCCTTCTTTTGTTCCTGTGCCAAACACCTCCTCTGCAGCTTCTGCTGTATCCACCACTTCTGGCTTGCCAGCTTTGAGCATCTTCACTTTGTTGGCATAAGCAGTTGACAGCTGTCTTGCCGCATGCGCTCCCCAGCTCTCGTTTGTTATAGCTTCTCTGCATGCCTCCAAATCTTCCTCTGTTTCTGCGACATTCAGCATATCCAAGATGCCTTGAGCATCCTCTGGCAATACTTCTTCAGCTTCCACCACTTCTGCCTTTTGCTCCTGTTTGGTCTTCAGTTTGTCGGGAACATCTTCTGCTGGTTGCACATCAACCACATCCCAAGCATCTCTCACCTCTGCCCCATGCAAAACTTCTGGGCAATAGAATCTTCCTGCATCTTCCACCACTTTCCACATCAGCATGTTCCTTGGCCATTTCTTCCAGTTATCTTTGCCAAGCAGGCTGGTAAAATCCTGTGTGGTGAATTCAATTTTGTACTCTGGTCTATCTTTGTATTTGAATGTAGCTGATGCTTTCTCATCGGTTCTCTCGTGCCACTCTATTTGCACACCTGCTTCCATCATCTTTTGCAAGTACACTTTGCCTTCAACTCCAACTCTGCCATTTATCAGGTAGAGAGAATTGATAGATTGCATGGGAGCCAATCCCATTTCTAATCCAGTTTGCACTACAACAATCGCTTTTGAAGCGTTGTTGATTGTAGAAGGCAAGGCTCCAGATTGTGCGAATTTCTGGCACATGAGTTCCATCGTTTGCCATGCTCCTTTGTCAAAGAAAAGATTCTTGACAGCTAACGTGCGGGAAACACGAGGATCATTGTCGGGAAGATCCTGCACCTTGATATCAGTTTCATCTGCCATGTGAATTGGGGGAAGGTTGAGTAAAATGGATTATCCTCTTTCTAAACATTATGACAAGCACAATGGCTTCCACAGTTACAGCGACTGCAACACCGAGGATGAAGTGGAATAAATAAAGATACATTTCCATAGTTATTGGGGGAAAGAATTAAATATCTTCTGGAATAGGATAGGGTTCGTCAACACAGAGAGTGTCGTTCTCTACATAACACAATTCGTAGACCTCTCCGTAGTAAGTTTCTGATATATTGTCCATGGCTCTCACAGCTTCGTCGCACACTCTTGGATCTTCATACTTAACGCAATGGATCATCCTCTCATGAAACGCTTTACATTGGACACATCTCAATTCAGTCATCAGGACTTCGTATTTGTCTCCGAGTTCTGCAACTGATTCATACATTTTGCCTTTTGCTCTGCTCTCATTTGGATAAATGAACAGAGTAACAACAAATAAAGTCATAAACATAATTAAGCCGATGGTTGGTAACGTGTTTTTGTGCATTTTTGTTTGGGGGGAAAAGAATTAAATGCCATTGGATGCTAGACCTAGATTGAAAGCTAGGAATAGATACATACCTATTATGATTATAGACATAATCAATTTTAGTGTGTTTCTCATGTTTGTTTGGGGGAGGAAATAAATACCTCCAGATTGCGGGAGACTGTCTTCGACACCACTCCTACTGGCTGAATGCCCAAGAGAAAATCCGTGGCATAGCGTTTGGTAGCTGGTCGGTTCGAGGCGCACAAGACGACCAGATGTTACCTCCTTCCAAAGAAGTTGGACTAGCCTGGCTTTAATCCGTTCTGCGAACGGAACCTCTCAGCCTCCCTGAATCTGGAGGCAGAAGAACCGATGGTGTCAAGGAACGATGCTCCTGAACTCTATTATGCCTGATAAGGGTAAGGAAGGCAACTCATTTTCTGGAAAGGAATTTTGTAGCCTCCACGAGTGTCTGTAACGGGAATGAGTGAAAGTCCCCTTGGGGGAATCCACCTCCGTCTCTCAGCTCTTTTTCTGCGCTGATCAACATCATTGCATCTTCGTACACATCTTCCAGTGATTTGCATTCTCCATATGGATAATCAATCTGAGGATCTTTGTGGTCTACATGTTCGTTGGAATCTAACAGTTTCTTTGCTTTCTCGATATGTTTATCGTAAATGTGCAGGCTGTTCGCCCTGTGAATATACCAGCCTACTGGCACATGCAACGCTGCAGCCATCGCTCTCTGCAGGAATGTGAACATCATCACATTGTGCGGAGTGCCATACCAGATGTCATTGCTTCTCATTTGCCCAAAGCAGTGTAATTTGCCATCACGAATCAAGAATTGCAAATTGAGGGTGCAGGGAATGTCTTTGCTATTGCCATTGACTACATCCCAAACTGGATTGTGGATTGTCAGCAATGCCCTACGGGAATCTGGGTCTTTTCTCAGAACATTGTAACAACGCTTGATCTGGCATTCGATCTCACCATTGTCAAACACCACTTGATCTTCCAGTGGCGGATTGCGCAGGTGGATCCTGTCGCCATAGTTGCCATCAAATTCTTTGGTTTGTTCATTGTACGCCAGCTTCACCAGATTAGGTGCATACTTGATATGCGCAGTGGCAACATCTGTTTCACTTTGTGTCGTAAACAAATAGAATGGCTCTAACATCGCAAATGCATAGCACAGCTTTCTCTCTTTCCAAGTGCACAAAGGCATGTTTGCAGGGATTGCAAAACCAGCATTGAGGATCTCTTTGGTTCCACCAAGAGAACTATCTGGTCTTGGGTGGACTATATCTCCATTGTGCACAATTGTTTGGATCATATCCTTGTATGCTTCGTTGAAGCTATCGTAAAATCTTGATGTTCCTAAGTAGTGGCTCATAGTTTAGAAGGGTAAATTGGGAGGAACTCCTCTTGTTTTTATCATAACTGATTCGTTTTCTTCGCTCAAATTTCTAATCTCTTCTGCCTTGAGATATTGCAGATACTTCTCGAGGTAGTGGATAGCCTTCTCAATGTCTTTGACAGGTGTGCCCTTGTGGCGGTGTCTTGCGATATACTTTGTGGCGCAGCCACAGAAATAATCCAGTCCCCAGTCAATGACCACATCCCAGTGCTCGTATTTGCCTTTGATGTAATGTGTGGGATTTTTCATTATTCTTGGGGAACTCTCATGTAAGGGTGGGCTGGCGTCGCCTTGCCATGTTTCTCCATGATGCAAGTGCAGGTCGTGTTAGGCTTGCCACATTCGCACCTGTCGGCTTTGTCAACAAGGGTGCGAAGATACTTGAGACGCTTCTTGTCTTTGCGCTTTTGCGCAAGACAAATCTGTGCGCCTAGGGAAAAGAGATTAACCATGAGCAAAATTGAGGAATAAGTAAAACAAGTGTGTAAATTGTGAGAGGAATTGACAGAATTATAAACAGGTCTGTTGGCATCAGGCAAATGCCCATCCAATATGCTGGTAGTAACAAATCATGCAATTTCATCTTGTTTGAAGGGGGAATACAATGGGCGAAATCTGCCGACACCTTTTTTAATGTTGCAGTATTTTCCGTACTCGCACAAGCTATGTTCGATGTTTCTTAGTGTGAGATCTTTGCCTTCGTATTTGGGAAAATCCTTTGGAAGATAGTCCACCTGCGCATCACGCAGAAAATTCAGGAATAATGACAGGTCATTGTTCTTGGTTTTGTGGGTGAAATTTCTCTCTGGCGCAACATATTGCATCCCCACGACTGCTCCTGGACCGACGTTCACCCAATCATTCTCTGTCCACATGTCTCCGCAATCTTCGTCTACGTTGATCATGTCGGTTGCAATCTCATAAGCGAGAAATGCTCCAACATGTTTTATTTGCTGTATCATCTTGTTGAACTCTTCATACTCTGTGGCACTGGCGATGCTCAAAATTAAACACTCCATATCCATGTTATCCTCTTCCACAAATGGCTCCATCACTCTCCTCAGTTCATCTATTCTTCTGTCTCCAGCTGGACAATTGCAGATTGTGCGATATGCTCCGCTGAATATCCTGACACCTTTGCTGTGCAGCCATTCCAACTTTGGAAAGAATTCATCCCAAGGGTCATCTATTGTTGGTATGCCACCAAGTGTTTCGAACACGCTAATGTTGTTGATAAATCTATACAACACAACTTGGTATATCTCGTTTGCAAACGAACCCTTTGGATCAATCCTCTCCCACAGGTACTGTGTCCCCTTATCCAACTCCCGATACACATTGGTAAACTTGTACAAACGAAGGATCATGTCATCTGTCCATGGGTATGGCTCTTTCTCCACAAATCTGCGGTGCCACATCTTCTGGCGTTTGCCCACAAATTCGAAGAAGCCTTTGATGTCATTTGGTTCATCCATGTCCTAAAGCAAGGGAACGTTCTTCTGCCCACTGTTCTCGACTTTTGGGGTGTTCATCCATTTCGAATATGAATTTAAGTTCTGGCTTCTTGCCAACGTGGTGGTCATGCCACAAGCCATGGCTCATCGGTATAACCTCTCCTTCCAGTGTTGCGACACGATCGTAGACTGGCTTCTCCCCCCTGAAGAACTCTTCACCGAGAACTGTAAGCACGTAGAGATCTGTCTTTCCTCCTCTTCTCGCATTGCCCAGTTTCCTCACAACCTTGAAGTATGCCAACTTGGCAAATTGGCTGTAAGAACTGGGATTGTCCCAACCGAATTTCTTCCACATCTGTCCTGTTGTCATCGGCTTCTTGTATTTGAACCAGTGCATGGCAAAGTCCACGAACTGATCCCTCAACCTGAAGTTGAACAGGTGTTCGTACGGGACGATGTTCTTGGAAACCAATTGGGAATAGTTCTCGAAAGGCATTACAGCTGGGGGAACATGTTGCGAATAATGTGGCATTTCTTTGCCTCCTCTAGATCCAGATTCATTATGCCTGCGACTGCCCAAGCCCTGTCCAGCTGGGAAAGCGCAGAATCTATGTCTTCTTTCTTCTTTGGTTCTCTGCCAAACATTTTGTCTATCATCTCTTTTTCTTTCTCTTCGCCTTCAGGACTCATCTTTGGTTCGTATTCTGGTGCGGGATGCCCTTTGCCATTTATTACACCAACACTCACGAGGTATTCCTGAACTCTTGCAATGGTTGCCTCACGTGGTGTATTTTTCTTTTTGATAAAGCTGTAGAAGGTGGCAGGAGAATTATCAAATTTCATCAGCTGCATGAGCTGGTTCTTCCCCAGGCTTTCTTTGATCCTGTGCTTTTCAAGCATGTCAGCCAGCGCAACGTGTGATAACAACATGAAAATTAGGGGTAGTGAATAGAAACAACATCTTCAGCACGTACGCCCATGGTGAGCAGGGCTGAAGAGGGGTCAGGCGGTTTCTGGTTATGCCATTCTCGGATCCTCTCCTCTGGCACATTGACCTGCACAGTTGCAAGAATTTCATTTATTATTGCTCTTGCTATGTCTTGGTCACTCTTTGCAGCCATCTCATCCAAGAAACAGGGGATCATCCCTTTTGGTGGATAAATGTAACCATCGACTTTGTGCCAAGGATCAACGATGTCCTCGGGAAACAGATCTGCGCCACCATCCAGATCCTCAGCAGCATCCCTGTCCAAATTGATGTAAGCAGTTTTCTTCATCAGATTTCGGGGAAAAGAGATAATTGGTTTTCCATTTGTTGCTTCCATTGTTCAACTTGCTTAACAGAATGCAACCTCAACTGTATATCACTGCCCTCTGGTGTGCTTTTGTTCTTTTTCCAGCGGAACAGATTCGGGTACTTGTCCATCAGTTTCAGGCACTCCTCTCTCCTCCTCTGCAATCTGGAATCAAGAGAACCCAAACCACCTTTCTCGTAATGTGGCGCACCTGGGAACAGATACTTGTTGACCAGCACTCTGCCAAATAGTTTGAGATGCTCTGCTGTGAACAGAACCTCGTCTCTCATTGGGAACTCTGGATCAAATTTGATGCGGGAATCTTTTTTAATGAGGCACAACTTGGTGCTGATGTAGCTCACATCGCTCCATTTGCGTCTGCCGAAGAAGGGATTGGAGTTGCTTCTGAATCCACAGAATTTGGCACCACGTTTGTCTGCCTCATGCAGCGTTTCAGCAAATACAGCCAAGCCCTGCGCAGAAGAAATGTCAACCTCTTTAGTTATGCCCTCCTCGTCCAGCTCTGGCATATCATACCAAGGCATGGAAATGCAACGATACTTGCGGATGTTGTCGTCAGCCATGGTAATCCACTCATCCTCCTCAACCAAGTTGTCTAATATCCACTGCCTCTTCTTGGCAAGGTTGCCGACAATTCCTGACACAACGATATTGTATCCCTCCAGACTATCGTTCTTGGAGTATAGGTCGAACTGCTCCTGATTGCTCAGAACGATGGTTGTGGAATCTGGGGGGAACAGCTTGTGTGTTCGTATTGTTTCGTGCCTATTGTAGGAGGGGATTATTGTTCGCATGATTCAGCAAGTTCAAACATTTTAGCAACAACATTGCGCATAACGTTTTCATCTGTCCCATTTTTAATTTCACACATGAACAGATTCTCTTTTGAACCTGTTAGAGCACAAACATACAGACCTTCCTCATCTTTTTTGAAGTTAATTGGGAAGGCATTAAGTAGAACACCGCATGATTTTGCAGCATCTGTGGCTTCTTTGCAGAGGAAGCATCCTCTATGCGGTTTCTTGGGATCGAAGGGATTTATCATATTGCTCGGGGGAAAATAACATGCCTATTATGCCTCGTAGGTGTAAGGAGGCAATCAATCACTCTTGCTTTTCTTCTTTTCCATTGCCCTGCGTTCTTACGCTCTGGGAGAAATAAAACATCTCAGCTAACGCTTTCACTTGTTCCTCAGTTATTATCTCAACATGCAAAGCTGTGGCTATTTGCCTCATAACGTGTTGCTCATCATGTTCTGCCTGAACCATTATTACTAATTGCCTGTAGTCTGTTATCTCATCTTGTTCCACGTTTGAATAGTTCAAGAAACAATTGCCATTTACTTGCCGAAATCCTCTCTATCCTTGCCATCATGTGCTGTGTTAGTTCGCTCTCCATTCCTCTTTGTGCCCAAAGCGCAATCATTGAGTTTATCCTTGATACAGCCTCAGCCTCGCTTTCCGGAGGCTCTTGAATTATATCTTCACGTCTGCACGTTCTTGGTGCTAGTTTCTTATCAGTCATCGTCAGAATGAGGAATAGATTTAGCTGGTCTTCTTTCCATGTAATAGACAAATAAGCCAACCGCACACAGGAGGATGAATAGTAATGCTGAGATTAGCAATGTTATGCCGATGATGCCAATAACTTTGTCCACAACAGTTGAAAGAATTAAACAGGTTTCTCTGCTTCTTCAAGTTGAACACCTAACGACTTATACGCTTCAAAGTCTTGCTTGTTCAGAGTCTTGCGACCTGCAAGCAATGTGTGCGCAACTTGAAATTCAGATTCCAAGGGGTATATCAAAGGGTTTCCGTAAACCTTATCGGAGTAGTAGTGGAATTTTTTCTGAGCTTTGGGTTTGGGGGATGCCATAATATGCTGGGGGTAGAGGTGTTGTGGGTAACGGGATTATGCCTGAGAGGTGTAGTAAAGCAAGACAATTTACATGCAACATTCTGTTATTTGCGGGCATTGTTTCAACATCATTTGATAAAACAATTCTCGTTCCTCAATTCGGGTTAAATCAAAACGTAAAACAGAACCATCAGGAAATATGTAGTGATTGCAACACCCAATTTTTGTCGGATAAGGCAAGCCATATTGTTTAAAAGCATATCTAGTGCCACCAAATCTGTCTACCAGGAGCGCAGCAATGCGCTTCCCCCTATTGTGCGCTCTGGGCAATTCTTTGTTCACTCTTATAAATTCCATGGTTCGATACTTTAGCTGAGCGGGGCAGGTTCCTTTTTTGTTCTGTTCGGCAAACTGTTTCTTCAATGGCTTGCCCTTTCTTGCCTCGGCACGTTTTCGTCTAGCTTCTTTTGTCCATTTGTAAATGGGCTTTTTTCTGCCTTCTAGGAATGTTTTAGTTGTTGCCAAAGAAAAGGCATCACTCACTAATCCCGAGGTTAAATTCAAGCCATAGCATTTTTTGTATTCTCGGGCTGTCATCCCAACACAAGATTTGACGTGCATCGGCGAAAGGCTTTTCATCCATTGTCCGCATTTGTGACATTGCACAAGTTGTCTGTCATCAGTTTGCACAAGCAATCCCCAATAGCCATGCTCCCCTTTCACTGGCATTAATGGTCTCTTGGCGACCCCAATGTATGCTTTTCCAGTTGGGCTTTCAGGATATTCGATTATTTTGTCAGCATAATGTTTTTCTTTGCCTTCAAATGAAGGTAAATCCATAGTGGTTTTTCTTTTTGCTTGGTGAGTTGCGCATTTACATCTACCTTTCACCGCATTATTGACACAACCAGCAAAATTGCATTTTTTGGTGGGTTGGTTGGCTGCCCAATTCTTCACATATTCCTTCCTACACTTTTTGCACATGCTCATGTATCCATCTCTGTATCTTTCATCTTTAGCAAACGAATGAATTGCCTTCTGCTTGCCACATTTGTTGCAAAGTTTTTTCTTCATGGCACTCGGGGTAATAAATAAATTGGGAGCCTCGTGGGTATTCATTGGGGGAATCACCCCCCATTGCCTTCCAGGCATACCTCTCCCGATGAAAATTCAGGTTCGGCTCCCGTGGGTGCTAGGAGATCACACCAAGTAGCAGTGTCCGCAAAGCTCAGAGCCATCTTCTTGGCACACTATCGAGAAGAGGTTGACCGCAGAAAAATCTGCACCACTGCTACTCACTATGATCGAAAAGAACAATCAGATAAGGGTATGACATGGGCATTCACAAGGTTCATCGATTGCTCCATTCTCAACTGCTGTGCCCATGTCATCTGGTCGGCAGTCAAGCTCGAGACCGCAGTGCCTGCAGAGCATGTCACTGCAACAGCCTTCGAAGTCGTATTCATCCATATTGAATTGGGGAAAGGGGGAATAAAATTATCTATCGCTTGGTGGGGAGTAGAATGACCAACCGTATTCTTTGTTGTAATCCATGATTGTTGAACCGTAGCATCCAACAGTAACGTATTCGCCTGTCTCGGAATCGTATTCCTGTTCGGACAACCCGATATAGGCTTGCCCAACACCTGAGGGCATGTGGTTTTGCACATGGTTCACAGCATTTATTACCGCTGATGCAAGGGATTGGTATTTTCCTATCTCTTCAAACTGTGCATCGCCATCTTTCGGGGGTGCACTGACCGTCACGTTAAATATTTGTTTGGTTGCCTTTGGTGTGGAAGTGGATTTCTCCATAATGAATTGGGGGAAAATAAAAGAACACACTCATTATGCCTGACAAGCCTAAGAAAGCAACCAGATAGTCTTGCCTAATCAGTCAAATCCACGTAGAACATGCATTCATTCCACCTTTTAATGCAGTATTAGCCCTTGTAGGGGCAAGCGCATCCTGTAAAAGTCAGGCATACTGCGCCAGTATGTTCTTTGACAATTCGATCTCAAGATGACATAGAGTGGAGAGTTGGAACGATGCCTCGGCAGAATTCCTATCTCGCTCGGGGTAGAGTGCAGCTTTTCTGTTCTTTAACATGACGTAAGTGATGTTGTAAAATGGCAAAAGGGTTAACTGCGCTGTCTCTCCACTCTGTGTTCTTTTGAACTTGTTGTGGAATATCCAACTTTCAACATTGGCGAAAGAATCGTAGTGCCACCTATTTGCTAACGGTGAGGCGACATGGGCTAGGCGTGAGTGTGCGACTCAAATGGATTATGAAAGATTTGAGTAGGGCAATAAGTGGATGCCAGCATAAAGAGGCAGATTGCGTTAATATCTGCGCTGGCAAGAGCTGATTCCTGTGCTCTCAATTTGCGATGGAAACAGATCTTCTTCTTTGATGATAATATATACAACTATCATTAAAGAGGAGAGACTGCACCTGTGCAACTCATTGCTCCGGAAACAGTAAAATGACTTGCTTCCTACACCTGATAGGGGCAAGCTAGGGTTGCCACAACAGGCAAAAGAACACCTTCTATCCCGATGCAAACTTTACTTCCCACATTAACCATTGAGAAATTCTTGCTGAGTGACTTCGGCTTCCTCACCTCCGAACTAAAAGAAATGAATCGTTCCGGAAGAGAGCCAGTCTCCATTGATGTGGAAACAGGAACGATGGAACCAAACGATGTTCCAGTGGTTGTGTTGAAGAACGTAAAGATTACAGAGCATGGTTTGGAAGTGATTCGACCTGATGCAAAATCTCCTGAGGCACCTGCTCCAGAGATTGGCATGCCCTAATTCATTTCCCCCAAAGACATGTTAACATTCGAATACATGACACCGAAACAGAGAGTATTGTTTGTGTTGCGCAGATCCGCATGGCTTGTGCATGGAATCATAGTTGCAATTGCAGCACTATTGATATTTGACCATTTTGACAAGACCATTAAGATATTTGAAATCAGGCATCCAAATGGAAATATCACCACGTTGCAGTGTGTCAAAGCTGACGAGAATGGACACCGAAGGCAACTCAGACATTGTGAACCAGAATACATGGCATTATCGATTATGATCCCTCCTAAATAATATTCCCTTCCCCCAATATATTATGACAAAGAAGACCCCAGCTGGAGATTTAACTTTCTGGCAAGATGTTGCGCTGAACGTTGCGCTGACTACAATGGTTCTCATTTTTATCATAGGGCTAATTACCACTGTTTTCCACGTTGGCAATTTCCTTATCGAGAAATATCCATACCACTCGCACGAGAAGTGCTCAGTGCACAGCCACCGTGCCAACTGTCGAGCTGAAGAGGCTTGGCGAGAGAAGTTGGAAGAGTTTGAGAAGAGGAGATTAGAAATACAACCTGTTACACGATAAATATATGCCCAGAACTAAAGGATCTAAGAACAAGGCTCCAGCCAAGAAACCACCTCCCAAGAAGAAGCGCAAGCAGACAAACCCAAAGATACCTGCAGACCAACTGGAGGACAAAGCAAAGAAACTGGAATCCAAGCTCAAAGGTCTCAAGCCATCTGACAAGATACAAATCAAGATGACCGTCAATCAATATAGAAAATATATAGCATGGTATAGAGACAGTAAGGGTGGTATGGGCGCACCAACAACCTACAAGCCAGAATATTGTAAACAAATCGTAGACTATTTCGCAGAAAAATGCAAACATCCATTCAAATCTGTATCTATGCCTGTATTAGATAGTAATTATAATATAACTATAGATGAAGATGGAGGGGAGGTGTATGAGAAGAAGACTATACCTAATACACCACCATACTTAGTAGACTTCGCTGTGGAGATTGATGTATGGGTAGATACGTTGAGTGATTGGGCGGAGAAGCATGTGGAGTTCAACCGTGCTATCATGCATGCAAAGGAGATTAGGACTCAGATGAT
>CEPX01198271.1_pt1 | contig 21411 bp, 29 predicted proteins | sample 361361 | NCBI WGS metagenome assembly CEPX01 (sample SAMEA2619974, study PRJEB7988) | marine metagenome | biome: marine biome (ENVO:00000447); feature: mesopelagic zone (ENVO:00000213) & marine oxygen minimum zone (ENVO:01000065); material: "saline water (ENVO:00002010), including plankton...
CTTATAAACTTTTATAGTTTTATTGTCTGGAGAAAAAACTATATTTGGGTCTCTTTAACAACCTTAAAATCCTGAATCACTCTGTGAATAGGACCTTTTGAAGTTAACTCTGATTTAATTAAACTAAATTTTTTAACTTCAAACTCCATCTCGGACAATCTATTTTCTTCAAAAAATTTCATAAAGCCTTCTTTATCATTTAATTTTTTAACTCTAACTAAACTAATATGAGAAACAAAATCTCTACTTTCCTTGGAAAAACCAACTTCTAAACATTTTTCTTCAATTTTTTCAAAAATATCTTTTACCTTACCTAAAACTTCCAACCAAACAACCCTAACATGAGATTCTGAGGGAAAAAATCCTAACTTTCCAGTTTTAACTTTAAAGACCTTAAAAGAAATCTCTCCAAGTTTTTCTTCTAATTTTGAAATCTGTTCTCCAGAAACATTACCTAAAAATTTTAGGGTCAAATGTAAATTATCTTTAGAAACAAAATTCCCATAACATAAACCAGATTTTTCCAATTTTTCTACTAAATGAAAAATCTTTGCTTGAATATGCTTATCTAAAGAAATTGCAATAAAAATTCTCATCTATAGAAACTAATAAATTAAACTTTTTAAATATGCATTAATTTAACCATCTAATAAGGCCTACTTCTTCCACTTATTTTTAGGCCTAATTAAAAAAGAATAAAATAAATATACCATAATGAAAAGTCCAAGAATTCCAAGACCTATTGCAATGTAAAACTCTTGAGTATATTCCGTAAAAAAAGTGTCGCCCAGATTATCAGACACCCCCTCAGTGTCTACAATATAGTCCTCGTTACTCTCTTCTCCAGCTTCTTTATCAACTCCACCCTCATCTAAGGGTTCTTCTATCTCTTCAAAATCTTCAAACTTATCCCATTCATCTCCATGGCTTAAAGCAAAAACAAGGTTCAAACTAAATAATAAAATAAATAAAAAATAAACTCCTTTTTCCATAAGTTTCTTAAACTTTCTTCCTTTAATAATCTTATGGCGTCGACAAACCAATCTCCTTTTTATCAGAAAGCAGAAAAAGAATTTCAAGAGGCGACAAACGATGAAGATAAAATGGCTTGCCTTGAAATAATGATTAGAGAATGTCCAAAACATAAGTCCTCCGAAAACATGTTAAAAAATTTAACAATCCGCCTAAAAAAATTAAAATTAAAACAAAAAAAATCTGGAAAATCTGGAAAATCTATCAAACAAGGAATAAAAAAAGCGGATATGCAATGTATTTTAGCAGGTTTTCCAAATACTGGAAAATCTTCAATCTTTAAAAGATTGACAGGACAAAAAACTAAAATTTCTCCACATGAATTTACAACTTATGAGCCTAAATTAGGAACATTTTATTTTGAAGATGCCCCGATACAAATAATAGACATTCCCCCATTCCCCAACCATGATAAGAACTTAATTAATTCGACAGATACTGTTCTTCTTGTAATTGATAATTTAGAACAAATAAAAAGATCAGAGATACACTTATACAGGAGTAAGGCAAAGATAATTTTAATTTTTAATAAAGAAGATTTACTTTCACCTTCAGAAAAAAGGAAAATAGAAGAAAATCTGAAATCTAAATTTAAGGATTATAACTACTTCTTCTTCTCCCAAAATTCCCCAAAAACAAAATTGAACGAATTAGAAGAAAAAATTTTTAAAACTTTTCAAATAATTAGGGTTTATACTAAGGAACCAAAAAAAGAAGCAAGTAAAGCACCAATGATATTAAAAAAAGGGTCGACTTTTGGGGATGCGGTAGAAAAAATCTTGAAAGGGATATCTAAAAAGATTAAGAGGGCTAGAATCTGGGGTCCATCTTCAAAATTTGGTGGACAAATAATTGGCTTAGAACATCTTCTCAAAGATAAAGATATAATCGAGTTTCAAACTAAATGAAAATTGAAAAAATTCTTTTCATTTTATCTATCATGGGAATTCTTCTTCTTTTATTTTTTTCTCAATTAATAAAAGAAAGTTACACTGGAAAAATAGAATCAATAAGATATTCTCCCAATAAAATAATAATCTCCTTAGAAAATCAAGAAGAAAATCTAGTTATTTTTGAAAATAAAATTTTTAATTTAAAAAAAGGAAATAAAATTTTATACCAAGGAAAAAAGGATATTTACAAAGAAAAAGAACAAATAATTATAGATAAAATTATTTGTTTGGATTGTTAGGCATGTTATCTTTAGTTATATCACTTTTTTTAGGAATTTTTGCGGGAACATTAACTGGACTAATTCCTGGAATCCATATAAACCTAATCGCTGCGACTTTTCTATTTTTAATTCCAATATTTCCAGAGATATCTTCAATGACAATGATAACTTTTATTGTTTCAATGGCAATAACACATACATTTCTAGATTTTATTCCATCAATTTTCTTAGGAGCGCCAGATAGCGACACGGCATTAGGAATCCTTCCTGGACATAAATTCTTAATTAAGGGTCTTGGACATTATGCAGTGATATTAACCTTAATTGGTTCTACAATTTCAATTGGAATTTTAATTTTAATAATTCCAATTTTTATTTTTTTAATTCCAAAAATTTATCCTTTTATTTATAAAATGATGGCATTCTTTCTAATATGGATTAGTATCTTTTTAATTATTAAAGAAAAAAATTCAAAAATAATTTCACTAATAATCTTTCTCCTGGCTGGATTTTTAGGAATAGCATCATTAAATTTACCAATAACAGAGCCGTTATTACCCCTCTTAACAGGATTATTTGGCTCATCAACCTTAATTTATTCAATTAAGTCAAAAATACTTCTTCCAAAACAGATAATAGAAAAAATAAAAATTCAAAAAAAAGAATTAATAAAACCGGCCCTAATTACTATCTTAGTATCTCCAATATGTTCTTTTTTTCCTGGAATTGGTAGTTCGCAAGCCGCAATTATTGGATCTCAATTAACAAAAAAACTATCTAGAGAACAATTCTTAATATTACTTGGATCTATAAATACTCTTGTAATGTCTATCTCTTTTTTAACACTCTTCTTGATACAAAAATCTAGAACTGGGGCTGCAAATGCAATCTCACAGATAACAACATTAACAACGCAAAATTTATTAGAAATAATTTTAATTATAATAATAACTTCAATTATTTCAATTCCATTAACAATCTTTTTTTCAAAACTTTTTGCAAAAAATATCCATAAGATTAGTTACACTACAATATCGTTAGTTATTTTATTAATCCTAACTTTAATAATATTACTCTTTTCTGGAATCTTGGGATTAGTTGTCTTTTCAATTTCGACAATACTTGGACTAACATCTATAGAGTTTGGAGTTAAAAGAAGCTTTCTTATGGGTTGTCTCTTAATTCCAACAATTTTATTTTATTTACCTTTTTAGTAGATTGTTGTGTTGTTGGGACTCAGATTAAATAAAAAAATTATTTGTTTCTTAAAATTTGAAATCAACAAAAAGATTTCAAATAACTTTATAAATTCAAAATTCGGGAGATAAACAATGGAACAAAAAGGTAATGGAAGATTTATACTTGAAGACGTAAAAAAGAAAATAGAAGAGCCAAATTTAGAGGAAATAACTCTTGCATTAAGTAAAACTTTTTCTCTAAAAGGAGTAGAAAAAGTCCTTAAGCTTAGAAAGAATATTTTATATGATAAATCTTATTGTGAATATTTTAGGATTGATTATACGGGTCCTGATATGAGGAAGGCATTACATGTTGCTGCTTTACTTTATAATTCAGGAATAGAAACTATCTCTGAAATGAATAGGGAAAGTTACAAAGATAAAGAACTGTAAATTATTTTACTTAAAACCATTTTTTTAACATAATTTGTTTATCGCTTTCTTTTCCAAAAATACTTTCAATATATTTTTTAGTGAGTTCTATTCCTTCTCTTGTATATAGTGAGATATTATAATTTATAGCTAAATCCATCGCAGGATCAAGGTATTTTTTAATTGACCCTTCACTAATTGTGAAAATTATTTTCCCCCCACATCTAGTACACTTACCGCTAAGCGGAGTTCTTCTAAATTTCTCATTACATTTAACACACCTAAATTGTTGATGTGAGAATTTTCTTAAATTTCCCCTAATATCTCTAATAAAATGTCTTTCAATGATTAATCTTGCAACATCTTCAGTATCTACTGCCCTAATTTTTTCAACAAGTTCCATTTGGCTATTAACTTTTTCTTTCATAGTTGGTAAAATCTTATATGAACCATTTAAAATTCCTAAATTAAAATCACTAGAATCATGTGTAAACCCAATATTATCAAATGGATTTTTATTCTCTGCCAAACGATCCTTAACAGTTTCTATTTTACATTCGCTTGAAAATTTCTCTTCTTCAGCTTTTTGATAAATTTCTAAGGGATAATGGTCGCAAACCTCGAAAGCCAAAATTTGATCGTCTACTTCTCCCGCCCTAATTCTTGCATTTAAAACCAATGGAGCATCTTGGGTTCCCCCACGATGACTTGGTAAAAATTTACGGGAAAAATTTAAAAGAACGTCCATTAAAAGCATGACTGCTGCCTCATCCCCATCACAATCTCTCCTCATTGCAGCATGCATATAAGGACCCGCGACAAGGCCTTGAAGCTCACTAAACCCTACAATCCTCCCAATAACCCCTGCACAATTATGAGGGGCCATACATGCAACTAATTGACCTATTAAATCTTCTTTACTCTTCAAATTATAATATCTAGGTTTTTTATAAAGTCTTTTGAGTTCTTCGTCAACAAAATTAGCTATGTTAAGAAAAACCTCATCGGCCCTTTCATCATGGGTTGTGGGACAGGAAGGCAATATAATATCATGAGGTTTTAATCCTAAAATTTGATCGTTTTTTTCTAATAGATTGCCATAAATATCATATTTATATCCCAATTTTATTAATTTTTTAATGCTGGTTTTAATTTCGAAAGGTTTAAAGTGAGTTAAAGGTATTTCTGTACAATCATATCTGATTGTTCCGTCTTTATTAACAGTTAAATTAAATTTTGCCCTAAGAATCCCCTTTCCTAAATGTTCTACATCGTGGTTATCACTACTAGTCCCCCTAACTCCCTTAACCAAAGGAGGAATTTCGTAATCTTGATATCCTAAAAGCTTTTTTGCGCTGTTAAAATAGTGTTTAATATCTATCCTTCTATTAGAATAACTAAAAAGATTTTTATGTTGGTCACATTTAACTTCGCTTGAAGCCCTACAATCATTACAATAACTAAGCTTTTTAGTTTTCTTTCCACATTTTTCACATAAGGGATAAATACTCTCATTACCACAATCACATTTAAAAAGTGGCCAATTAGATTTTATATATCCCATTTTAATAGACTCCTGAACGCTCCTAAATCTTCCACCTTGATCTGAAACTGAAAATAATGTATTTGGACTTCCAACAAGTTTACGAAGTTTTGCTTTTTCTGGGCGACCCATTCTAGTCCCTATAAAAGAGCCAGCCTTATCTTTAATTTTATATTTAGATAAAGAATTAATAAATTCTAAAACATTTTTATTTTCCTTAAGAATTTTGTCCTTGTCTTTAAGAATATTAAAACTTTTTTCTAAAATATCCTCCTCTGTTAAATTAAATCCTAGATTGGATAAAAAAGAAAGTAAGTCGTCGCTTAAAACTATATTATCTAAAACTACCTCATGTTCTACACCTAAAAGTTCAAGAGATCTCTTAGATATTTCAAACTTCTCTCTAACTAATTTTCCCCAAGGCAATAATAATTTTGAATTATCTCTTGGAAACTTTTCATCTAAAAAATCATCGCCCCTCAAAATAGATTCCTTTAGCCATTCGATTAGTAAAAAAAATTGATCAAAGGTTATTTGGGACCAATAAAATATACATTTTGGATAAAGGGGAATAGAATAATCTTCACTTATTTTGATTGCTGTCTTAAAATCGATAGAAAAAACATCTTTATTTTCTAGAACATCTTCTAATTTTTCTCCAGTAACTTTTAATTTTTCTTTTAACTCCAAAGCCCACCATTCTTCAACATAACCTGGTTTTAATAAATTAGCATTTCTATCAATAAGATCTCCTAATGGAAATAAAATATCTCCCAAATAAATTATTTCTTCAACTTCATTATAGATCTTTTTAGATTCTTCAAAATCATTAATCTTTTTAACAGAGCCATTTTTTAGTTTAACTATGGGCCCATCAATTTGATCACAGGAAGTAATAATACACCCTTTTGTTGGTTTCTCTATTTTCAATTGTGTTCCTTGAGATAAAAATCCATTAGTAATACCCATAGTTGCGGGATGTATTGAAGCAGCACTAAAACCAGAAGTTCTACTCCGACCATACCTGAATCTAAAACCCCCTGAACAACTTGGATGTCCATAAACTGGCCTTCCAGCAACCAAATCTTTGATATATATTGCAGCAATATCTTCGTTTCCCTCTTCTCTTTTTTTGTGAATTTTTAAATATTCTTTCAGGAAATCCCAACCAGTACAAATAAGACCATTTTCTTTTGGAGAATTTAGTCTTCTAAGTCCTTTTGCAGCTTTTTGTGCAAGCCCTTCACTAAAAGTTAAACACATACCGCCACGAATAAAATTAGTTTCAACACGATCAAGATCTTTATAATTTGAAACTTCTCTTTTTTCAGTAGGATCCCCAGAAATTTGGATTGGTAAATTCTTAGCTAAAAATTCCATTTCTTCTTCAGTTGGAAGATATTGTAAATTAGTAATAAACTCATGATAATCTATGTTTTCTGTTATATATCTTTTAATTTCTTTTTCAGTTGGATCATATTTTGCATATCCAAAATATTCTCTTAAAAAATCAATCAACATCAAAACTAAACAAGTTGCAGTCGTTCCTGCTGAACGAATTGGCCCACTAAAGGTTGCAATAAAATATTCCTTTCCATCCCTAGTTTTTCCAAGGCTAATTCCGGTATACCCCTCAATAGGAGAAGCAACAACTCCTAAAGTTAAATACGCAAAACCGACCCTAATACCTGCATCAATAGCATCAATCTTATTTTTAAATTTATTAAATTTCTCTTCGGCAATTTCTTTAGCAATAAAAAAACTAACAGATGTGTCTAGACGCCCATACTTCTTTTCTAATTCAAGCATCCTCTTTGTAATTTTTTTTATCTGGAGGTCTGGATAAATTGTTGTAACAAGATTAACAGACTTTTCTGCCATTGTCATTGCAAGAGAAACTTCAACTTCCCGGGCAGGATCAATTCCCATCGACCTTGCATCATTAGCAGCGATATACTCTCCCTTTACTCTTTTAGTTAAATCTTTAAAATATTCTTCATTTTCAAAGGTAATAGATTCGTTATTTGCCTTCATTTAACTTCAGCCCCTTTTCAAAAAATTTAGTTTTTTTCTTTAAAAGATTTTTGGCGATAACTTCGTTTTCTTCATCAGAGAAATCTAAAATCTTAATTTCCCTAGTTTTCAAATTAAATAAGGGAACCTTACAGGGGTCCGGGACATTTCCAACTTTTTCTTCAAAGGGCGTTATAGATTGCCAACAAGATCCGGTAATTAAAAGAATATTATTATAATTTAAAACCTCCGCCCTATGTTGATCTCCCGTAGCAACAATATCTGGAATTTTATTAATGACCATAGGGTCTTTCTCACAAGGAATATAGTCTACAAGCCCATGCATTGGAGCCAAATGTCTTCTTTTCATTAATTCTTTTACAACTTTTGTCGGAGACGAATGTCCAAACTGGGTCCTAATCTTTGGGAGCTCGTTAATTAAAGGGTTGATACTTGCCCCATGGTAAAGGAGTATTCTAAAGTCTCCATCAATCTCAATTAAAGAAGGATTTGGAACCATATGAACATTTTCCATTGAATGAAGTCCTGGAGCGTGGTCCTCTGGAATTATTGGCTGCGGCTCACCAACCCAAACAGAATCGTGTTGTCCTGGACAAATTATAATTTGTACGTCTTTTCTAATCAATTTAAGAATACTTTCAACGACACCATATTGACTAAGAACGGTTTTTTCAGATAAATATTTTTCTTGCCCTGGATAATGGTTTACACCATCAACAGTATCTCCAGTAAAAAATAAATATTTAACTTTTTTTGCTATTTCTTTTTGATTATTATCTCCCCCCTCCCCATTAAGCCATTTGACAAATTTTAAAATATTCTTTTCTAAAAACATCGTTGAGCCAGCATGCAAATCTCCTAAAAAGGCTATATATTCATCAAATTTACTATACCTTTTTTCTGATAAAGAAGCTTCAGGGTAAGTTATATCATCAGCAAAAAGCATGTCCTTATTTCCGGAAACCTTAAAAGCAACAATATCGTCTGCCAATAAATCTTTTGCCTTTTCAAAAACTTCCTTTCTATTTTGATTAACTAAAACTATAGAACGGCCTGTCATATCTTCCACTCTTAAAAATATGTTTTTATTTTTAGTAATCCTTTTTTCAAATACGATGGCAATAATAGTATAATTTCCCCTTTCAAAACCAATCTTTCTAATAGAAGTTAGATTATCAAAATTCTTTTCTTCCAAAATTCTTTTAATTGCTTCATACCTTGATTGAAAGTGTCTAACAAAATCTTTAACTTCTATTTTTTTTTGAGGAAATGCGGGAGCAGAAATTAATTTTACTTTTCCAGTAACTCCATCAAGACTATCTGAGTTTTTGCCTTCAGAAATATTATTTTTTAAACCTATATCCCTCTTATTCTTAACCTCTCCGGTAAATTTGATACTATTAAAAAAATTATTTGTTTTGTCTATTCCAATTTCTCTAACTAAAAGATTTTTAAATTTTTCAAAGTGTTTTTGAAATAAAGATTTTGTAATCACTCTCTCTTCAACTTCCAAATTCTTCAAGGCCCAAATAATCTCCCTTACACCATCTACAGTAAAATTAGAAAATAGTCCTAACATTTCTTTATCTAAAAGAAATCCATTATTCATACAAAGTTTTAGTGTTTCTTCTGACATTTTTTAAAAGTGAGGAAGCTACATTCCAATGGGAACTGTCCTCTGAGTTATTTAAATTTTTATTTGCTTCTTCTAAATAGAAAGAGACTCTGTTAAAATCTTTTCTACTTTATCAAATAAATTTTGGGGAATAGATAACCTTATTTCCCTAGTTCTTCCATGCCTTCCCTTAGATATAACTTTTGCATTAATTAAACCCAACATATCAATTTCTGCTAAAATATCTGAAATTCTTCTTTGAGTTAGATTATCTGTCTTAGTTTGGTTACATAAATTACTATAATAATTATAAACATCGCCTGTAAAAAATCTATTCTTTGGCCCATCCCCCCTTTGTTTTGTAAGCTTCATAATAGAGTAAAGAACTAATTGAAATTGTTTTGGTTCGTTTTCAACAATATCTAAAATTTTGTCTCTTTCTATTTTGTTATTCGCAAGATCTATATATCTCTCTTCAACAATTTCTTTTCCGTCCCTTTCAGTAAGCTCTCCAGCGATTCTTAATAAATCTAAGGCGCGTCTAGCGTCGCCATGTTCTCTAGCAGCATAAGCCGCACACTTAGCAACAACGCCCTCAGTAATTGCGCCTTCTTTAAATGCTTCGCGACACCTTTCATTCAAAATATCTTGTAATTGTAGGGCATTATATGGGGTAAAAATAAATTCTTCTTCACCTAAGCTAGAACGAACTCTTGGATCAATATTTTCTAAAAAAGTTACGTCGTTGCTAATACCTATAAAAGAAATTTGGGCCTGGCTAAGCTCCTGATTTAGTCTAGTAAATGAATAAAGAAAATTATCGCTCATTTTTTTAATTGCTTGATCAACTTCATCAAAAATAAAAACAATTAATTGTTTTTTAGAATCAACTAATTCCGTAAATTTTGACCAAACTTGGTCTGTTGGAAGGCCCGTGGCAGGAACAGTGCCACCAAGCTTATTAATTAAAGTCGCTAATATTCTATACTCTGTATCTGAAACTTTTTTTAATTTACAATTTAAATATTCAAATTTAACTTCAATTTCTAATTCTTTAACCTTCTTCATTAACTCTTCTCGAACATATTGAAGGGACAGAGTTTTTCCGGTTCCAGTTTTACCATAAACAAACAAATTACTTGGTCTTTCTCCCCGAAGAGCGGATGATAAAATCCTAGCAAGATATTTTATCTGTTCGTCTCTATGGGGTATTGAGCTGGGAGTATAACGAATTTGTAGGGACCCCTTATTTTTAAAGAGATTACTTTTCATAGCAGAACTAAAAATTTCACTTAATTCAATTCCCATTTCCTCACCCCAAAATACATGTATCAATCCATATTGATAACTATTTAAGCTTTCATATAGTGGAAAATATAAATTAAATATCTTATTTCCTGTGGAAAATATAAATTAAAAAAATAAATCATTAATTTTAAAATAAGATATTTACTCTCGATAAAATTAAAATTATTAAATATTTTACCAACCCCCCCATTTCTCTTCCAAAAGAAATTAAATTTTAATTTAAAATTAAATAAAATATTAAATATATCATAGGATATATATTTATAAAAATATATTACATAATATATATAATATATAATATAAAACTTTATAAATAAAAAATAAAAAACAAATCACCAAAATCGCCAAAATCTTTTTAAATGTTTCCATATGAAACCAAAGGGTCCCACAAACATTTATAAAATAAGTTCGCACAACCCAAATAAATAAAGACAAAACAACAAATATTAATAATTTAACCACTAAAATCTAATAAAAATTAGAAGAAAAGTTTATAAAGAATTTATATTTCTATTTATAATGGAAAAAAAACCATTCAAATCACTACTTTCTAAACAACTAGTAACAAAAGAAGGGAAAAAATTAGGCATTGTAAAAGACATCACTTTTGAAGCCAGAACCGGAGAACTAATCCATATAGTTTTAAAAGACCTAACCACACACACCTCAAATCTATCTTTAGAAAGAACAAAAGATAGAGAGGCCCTTATACCCTATAATTCTGTAATCGCTGTTGGGGACTTTATTGTCGTTTCAGAAGAGGACCTATTATAGATATATAAAAGAGCCACAACAACCTTTATAAAGTATTTTTATTAAAAATTAATATGGCAAAAATAAGCTTAGTCGGGTCTAAATTCACTAAAATTTTTGCAACAAAAAACCCAGATTTTAGTGGAAAACTCTCAATGAAAACAAATATTAAAGTTACTTCTATAGAGGCCATTAAAGAGGCTAAAGAAGCCATAAAAATTTCTTATGAATTTCAAATAGAATATCCAAAGCTTGGAGAAATAGAATTAAGAGGAAACCTATTTATAACAACAGACCAAAAAACCATAAAATCTCTTCAAAAATCTTGGAAAGATAAAAAATTTGAAAATGAAGAATATATGATGATAACTAATTTAATTAATCAAAAAGCAACATTAAAAGCATTAGAATTAGAAGAAGAAATTGGGCTTCCAATACATATAAAACTCCCAACACTCAATTATAAAAAAGATTAATTTTAGTGAAGGGCGGAAAGACCCAAAAACAACCAAAGTAATATAAAAGATTTTTTCTTAAATATCTAATGTCAAACATATCTAAAGAAAAAAAAGAAAAAATATCCGAACAAATTCTTCATTTTTTATATTCTATATTCCCAAAACAAGTTTTTACTCTAGAAATTGCAAAAGAGTTAGCAAGAGACGAAGAATTTATAAAAACATTACTTGAAGATTTAGAGAAAAAAGGGCTGGTAATAAAAATAAACAAAAATTCTAAAGGAATTGTATATTCTAGGAGACTAAGATGGAGAATTTCTAATAAAACACACAAAATTTACACAAAATTCACAAAAAATAGATGATTTAAAACTATATTTAAAAAAACAACTAACATTATAAACAAAAGCGCCATAAAAATAAAATGGATCCAATAAAAGAGGCATTTTCTAAGATAAAGAAAGAAATAACTTCATTAAAAGAAGAAATTTCACAAATAAAAGAAGAAATAAACAATCTAAAGAATATAAATTATATTAAACTAAATCAGACAACCCCAACAAAAAACAACCCAAAATCTCTTCAACAAACAGACAAACAGACACAAATTAAAGAAGATAATATAAAAATTATACCTCTTGAAACCCATTATACCTCTAATTTCCCATTTTCCACAGGAAATGGGGGGGTTCCAACAGACAGACAGACAGACAGACAGACAGACAGACAAGAACAGAACACCTATAAAAGAGACAATTTAAACCAACAATTTACACCAAATCAAGATTATTCAGCTTCAAACATAGATTTTAAAAAAGCAAGCGATACTTTAGCTTCTCTAGATGCGATAAAAAAAGGAATAAGACTTAAATTTAAACGCCTAACCCCCCAAGAAATGTTTGTTTTTACAATATTATATAGCTTAGAAGAGCAAAACATAGGTGAAATAACCTATAAAACACTATCACAAAAACTAAATCTTAGCGAATCTTCTATAAGAGATTATACAAATAAATTAATAAAAAAAGGAGTACCAATCAACAAAATTCGTCAAAATAACAAAACAATAACCCTAAAAATCTCCCAAGATCTAAAAAATATAGCCACATTATCCACAATTATCTCCCTCAGGGAGCTTTAAAACACTTATAAGAGACAATTTATTATATATTCTCTAAATAAAAATAAAATAAAAAGTTATCCTGTTAAACGATTATAAATCTTTATTTTTCCTCACTTAAATTTTTAGAGTGCATCTATTAAAAAGTAATTTACATTTAATACCTTTAAAATATTATTTCTTCAACTCTCACTTTTACACCTTTTATCTATTTTTACGTTTTTTTACCTCTTTTATTCTCACTTTTACACTTTTAGTTACAATTTCTTTAATATTATTGGGGATATATAACCTCTTTTTACCTGTAACTTCTCTAGATTCCACAATTAATCCATTATTTTTTTGCTTTATTGAATTAATCTGCCCTCTAATTGTACTTTTATCTTTTCCGAGTAATGCTGCCAAATCTTCATAACTTAAATTTATTTCAGCATTTAATAATGTCCAAACTATTACCCTTTCCATTACTGTTAAATTCTCTAAAATATCTGTTTGGACAGGTGTTTGGACAGGTGTTTGGACAAGAGGGCTATGTGTGTGTTTAACCACACCTGTTTGAGTCTGTTTGGACAGATCTTTAGATAATTGTGGCCCAAAAAAAGAAATGAAGTCTTTTATCTCAATTATATTTTTTTGGACATCTAAAAGCTGATCATTTATCTTAGTAATCTCATTAGAATGATTACCATGTTTCCCGTCGAGATGTTTAATCCACTCACCAACTTTATAAAAATCTTTTTTAACATGGCTGAAAGATTCTTCAATATCTTTCTTTAAATTATTAACTCTTTTTTTAGATCCAAATAAATCAAACATCTTAATAAATATTATTTAAAATAGTTTATAAATTTTTCGTAGTTTTTTGACAGAGAAGATTAATCTTCTTAATATCTTCTAAAAAAATCAAAAATAATAGATTTTTAATAAAAATAAACCACCACGTCCAAAACATAAACAAAGGGATTTGTCGTCTATAATCTCCTTAATAAAATAAAAATTATAAATAAATAAATAAAATTCCTTAAATAACTCAAAATTTTAGATTTTGCGTCCAAACAAGTAGTTTAAACAACTAAAAGTGTTTGGACAAATACCCACCCCTATAAAAATAACAAAAAACCACCAAAACTAATATAAACTCTAAAATCTATAGTAAAATATGCAATTCAGAAAGAGAGTGATATATTCTAGTTTAGTTTCCTCAGCTACACTAATTTCCTCTATGATTTTACCCATAGTTCCTTGTAGGACTGCCCCATCCGTACCAAATCCCACTTATAGCTGGGCTCTTTGTAATCTAAATCCAGATAAAGTATCAATTTCAATCAAAGAATATTTTGGATTCACAAATTCAATCAAAGATTCATATTTTTTAATTCTTTTCTTAACATTTGCAGTATCGATGGTTTTTTTCCATTATACGGCAAATAAGAAAAAGGAATAAATTATAAGGAGGTAATAAATGGAAGACAAGTCAATTGTAGGAATTTTAGGATGGGTTGTAGGAGTTATAGTTTCCCTAGCTGTTGGTTCAGGGATGATTAATGGAACTTTAACAGTCCCAGGAATTCCAGACATTATAACAGTAGTTGCAGGATGGGTAGTTGTTGTAGGAGCAGTTGTTGGAGTAGTTTTGGCAATTTTTAATAAATAACTTTAAGTTTTCTTTTTCTTTATCCAAACAAAGTTTGGACTTTTTTTATTTTTTTAATTAACTAAATAAAGACCCTTTCACTAAGCTAACCTTAGTGCACAATTGAGCCAAATGGAGACAGTATCTAGTAAGTCCTAGACAACAAAAATCAACAAATAATTATAAATAAAAAGGGCATATTCAGGAAAGTAAGTTAAAAATCTATAATAATAGCTAAAGTTCGTACAAGGTACATTGTACGTACCCTAAATTAAGGCACATATTTATAAAGAAGTTCGCACAATCTTAATGAGGAAAAGAGGTCAAGATGAACAAGGAAGAGTTTCTAAAAAAAATAGAAATAGAATTAAAGATTTCAAAAAATTCAGATTATACTATTCGAAATTATCTAGAAGCAAATAAAAAATTTATTGAGTCGACTGGAAAAGAATTAGAAGATATAGATTCCGAAGATGTAAAAGTTTTCATGATAAAAAATTTATTAGACAAATCATCTTCTTCAATAATACTCTTTCTTTCTTCAATTAAATATGCATTCAATTTGGTTTTAGGAAAAGATATAACCTCTAAGATTAAAAGGCCAAAGAGAGAAAAAAGATTGCCAAAAGTACTTTCAAGGAATCAAATAAAAAAATTATTAAGTTCCTTAAAGACAAAAAAATCAAAATTAATGGTGAGTCTTATGTATGCTTGTGGATTTCGCGTTTCAGAATTAATAAATTTAAAAATTAGTGATTTAGATTTTGAAGAAAAAATTGGTTATATTCATCAATCAAAAGGAAAAAAAGATAGGACATTCAATATTCCAAAATTTTTAACAGCTGAATTAAAAGATCATGTAAAAAACCAAAAGGGACAAGAGTATCTTTTTACTGGAAAGTCAGGAAAATTATCTTCAAGAAATTTACAAAAGATAGTTTCCTCAGCAGCAAAAAGATCTGGGATAAACGACATTCATTGTCATACTTTAAGACACAGTTTTGCAACACATTTATTAGAAAACAATATAGATATTAGGAAAATCCAAGAACTTTTAGGACATTCAGACCTTTCAACAACTCAAATTTACACACACGTTTCCACAGAAGAACTAAAAAAAATAAAATCACCAATTGAAGATCTTGGGTAGATGCTAATAAATGGTTTGTAAAAAATGTGGCTATTCAGATAAAAAGGAATTCAAAACATTTGGAAAAGATCTTTGTAGAATTTGTTCAACTTTTTCACCAGAAAAAATAAATGATTTTCAAAGATATATTGAAGAAAAAGTCGATTGGAAACTTTTAGATACCTTTAGAAGATATAATCAACTTCCTGGACAAAAACAAAAAGTTGGAATGTTAAATAAAGCAGCCAATGGAAAAATAATGGCAAGGCCCCCTTTAGGATACACCATCTCAGAAGGAAACTTAATTCCAGATTCTAACGCAGTAAAAGTCCATTCTTTATTCAAAACTTTCTTAAATAGAAAATACACTTTAAATTCATTAGCTAAAAATTTTTCATTATCTGTTAATGGCTTAAAAAAGATTTTAACAAATAGAACATATTTAGGAGAAATTAAATTTGATAAAAGAACCTACAAAGGGAATCATCAGATATTAATCTCCCCCGAGATTTTCTATGCAGTTCAGAGAAAATTAAAAACATATTTAAGACCAAGAAAAAAATAAAACAAATTTTATCTAAAACTAGTTTGCCTCATACTTCTCGCTTTTGAATCTCCCGGCTTACAAACTTCTTTTCTTCTAGTGTCAGCAATTAACATATTTCTATCATAAGTAATGAATACAGATTTTAAAATTTCATTTCCAGTAAATTTAATAATTGCTCTAGCAATAGCAAGTCTTCCAGCTTCAACTTGGGAACCAACCCCCCCACCTTTAACATTTAAAGAAATATTAAATTTTAAATCCCCTAAAATATCATGGGCAATAACTAAGGGCTCATTAATTTCTAATTGTTGCAAATCTGATAAAAAAGTAAGGGGCTTTCTATTAAAGGTAATCTTTCCATTTCCTTCAGTAATTGTAGCCTTAGCAATAGCAGATTTTCTTTTTCCAGAAACTATAATATTATTCATTTCAATATTTCCATAATTTGTTTAATTGTTGAATATTTCCTAGGCTTCTTATGTTCAAAACTTTTTATATCTTTTAATGTTTCTTCAGGTAAATTACCATCACCAACATAACATTTAAGTCTTTTTAACGCCTCTCGTCCCTTCATTCTATCTCTTGGCAACATCCCTCTAATCATTCTTTTAACGATCAAATCTGGTCGCCTAATATATTTTGGCCCCTTTAAAGAAGATCCACGCCCCATTCTCCTTTTCTCCTTAATCTTTTCCGCAAATTTTTTACCATTTCCAGAGATAATAATCTGTTCAGAATTAATAAGTTCGACAAAATTTCCCCTCAAAAGCTCTTTTGAAATGATTCCAGACATTCTTCCAAATATTGCACCTTGCCCATCAAATACTAATTTTTTCATCTTAAAATATTATATCCATTTAATTTAGGATTTTTTTTCATTTCATCAATTATTGTAGTGAATGTACCATTAGCTTCTTTAATTTTCTCAAGGGCTTTTTCTGAAGTAGACCAAGCAACAATTTTCTTCGCCCCTTCTAAATTTCCAGAGCTTAAAACCTTTCCAGCAACTAAAACATTTCCATGGACCATATCAATATCTTTTAAGTTAATAGCAGGCCACCTTCTTTTAGGTCTTGAAAGTTCTTTAGCAACAAGAGGATTAATCTTTTTTAATTTAATTATAGTTTCAACTAAAGAAACCTCACTTTTTCTTTTAATTCTTTTCTCAATTTTCGTTTTATTTATTTTCATACTATCTTGTTTTTTTCGATGGGCGGAGAAGGATTCGAACCCTCGTAGGCATAAGCCAATACGCCCTTAACGTACCCCGTTTGACCGCTCCGGCATCCGCCCACTAAATATCTTGTAAGATCTTCATCCTTTTGGTCTTACTTAATTACTTTAGAGACCTTAGAAAGATCATCTTTCAAAGCCTTACAAGCCTCAGTAAAAACATCCTTGGCTTCAATTTGCCCCCACGATTCTATTGAAAATATTAAAGAATCATCAAACCCAATACTAATTCCTGGATAATTTTTTAGATCTTCATAATCTAAATCTCCTGAACCAGCATTTTTAATACTTAATTTTTTCCCATATACCTCAAAAGTTTCAGGATAAATTTCTACAATTTCAATTTGTTTTTCTCCATCTTTAGATATTTTTATTTTAGGTAAATGTTTATAAAAAATAACTCCTGGAGAAAATTTAGAATGATTTTTCCCTTTTCCTACCTTAGCTTTAGCAACTAATTCAAGAGATTGGCCTTCCCCTAAAAATACTAGGGGAGTTTCAGGATAAACAACTTCAGATCCAAGTTCATTAGCTCTAACTTCCATTAATTTTTCCTTACCTTTAACTTTAAGGGTCATTTCAATTTTTTGATCTTTTTTCAGCTTTTGATTTTTTAAAGAAATAAGTCCCAATCTATGAGCTATAATTTCATCATAAAGTGCAGAATCATTTTTATAAAAATCAACTTCTTCAATAGCCAAAATATCTATTTCTTCAACACTCCTTCTTATAGCATTAGCTAAATTAACATTCATATTGCTAATAAAGGATAACTTTTCAGGCGTTTTTTCAGTAATTTTTATGATCATATTATTTTTATCTAAAATTTAGTTTATAAGTTTATACTCTCCTTCCTCTTCTTCCTCCTTTTTTCTTAGGCCCTCCCCTTGGAATTCTCGTTGTTTCAGCTATATTAATTATTTTAAAACCTTCCTTATTTAATGTTCTAACAATTGCGTGAGCCCCCGGACCGATACTAGTAGCTCCAGTCTTCCCCCTTATTTGGACATAGAGCGTATTAATTCTATGATCCTTACAAATCTCTTGAATTTTTTTTGCAATGAACATCGCTATTGTAGGATTTGCTTTCATACGATCATGTTTTGTAATTTGTCCCCCAGAGGTTCTTCCAATAGTATTTCCAGCTAAGTCGGTTAAAATTGCAATAGTATTATTAAAACTTGCAAAAATATTTAAATTAGCAAGATTATTTTCATCTTTAGCCATTTTCAAATATCCCCCTTAATTTTAATTTCTTTAATATCTTCTTTTGGCTTCTCATCTATTTGGTTTTCGATAACAACTTTAGAAACCTTTTTACGAATCTTATTTTTTCTTTCTTTTAATAAGATTTTATCCTCTAAATTTTTTTTAACCAAGAAAGAAGGAATATTAACAACACTTCCATCAACCAATACATTTTTATGGACTATAAGTTGTCTTGCTTGTTTTGGACTATTAGCAAGTTCTTTTTTTAAAATAAAGCTTTGCAGTCTTCTATTAAGTAAATCTTCTTCAGTTAAAGCCAAAACATCAGAAGTACCTAGAACTTTAATCCCAATCTTATTTAATTTTTCAAAGAATATTTTCTGTTCAGAAGAATCAGAACCAATTAAATTTTTTGCTCTTCTTCTAAGCTTAGAAATATAAGATTTAGCTTTCCAAATTTCTTTTTTATTTTTTAAACCATATTTTTTAACTAAAAGATCTTCTTCATCCATTCTCACCCTATCAAATAATTTTTTAGGACGACTAAACAACTTTCTTTTTCTTTTAATATCTCCCATTATCTTATTTTTTGCTTTTAATTCCAATAGAACCAGATTTTTTCCGATTCTTTCTAAAGTTAGATTTAGTTCTCTGTCCCCTAACAGGAAGCCCAACAGCATGACGAATTCCCCTATAAGACCTAATTTTTCTAAGTCTTTTAATGTCAAATTCCTTTCTTAATTTTAAATCTGCTCCAACAAGATGTTTATCTTTACCACCATCAAAATCATTTTGTCTATTTTTTAAAAAAGAAGGAACTTTTGGATCTTCCATAAATGTCTCCAGTTTTTTAATTTCAACTTTGCTCATTTCTTGAACTTTTTTATTTTTATCAAGTTTTAAATTCTTACAAATAGCATTAGCAAAAGACCAAGAAATTCCCTTTATTTTTGTTAATTCAGAAAATAATTTTGAATCACTCCTAACATCCATTCCCAAGATTCTAATTAAGATAGTATTTTCTCGTTCCTGCAAATTCTGCTTTTTTATTTTATTTTCAACCATATTATATCATAAAAAGATTTTGTCTTTGTATATCTGCTAGTTCTTCAAAAATCCGTTTTTCAATTGACTTTGCCGGATCAGGTATATTATGGACTCTTTCTTTTAAATCTTCAAAAGATTTAAAGGGCCTTTCTTGTCTTTCTTTAAGGATGGTTTGTGTATGTTTTTTTCCAAATCCAGGGAGTAATTCTAATTGATGAAGTCTGGTATTTATCGCTTGAGCTTCATTAAAAAAACTAATAAATTTTTCCTTATTTTCATTAACATTTTCTTTAATAAATTCTTCTAATTGAAACTTTGCTGTTTCAGTTAATTTTTCTCTAGGACATCTTCCAAGAATATATTGAACTTTATCTCTTTTGCCTTCACCGATATAAATTTCTTCTCCAATTTCAAATTTAATTTCCTTTCTAGGAATTAATTGTAAAAGGGTAAAATGGTCAAGACCAATAGCTTGGGCTAACGGAATCATTTTTTTTTCTAAAGGATAACCATAGGGTAGGAAGTCTAATATAATTGCTTTTTCTTCTTTGGCCATTTTGCTTAGTATTTTTTAATAACATTTAATATCTTAGTACTCTCTTCTTGATTAAAAGGAACATCAATGATAACCTTATTTAGCTCGGAGGTATCTTGAGGCATAAAATCTATAATTTTTACGATGTAGCGTTCTTTTAATTTAATCAAATCAAGAGCTCTTAATTCTGCTTTAATTTCTTTAGCCTCTTCAGCAGTCATTTTATTAAATTTTTTATTAAATTTTTTAATATTTTCTACTCTTTCAGAATCTCCTACCAATGAAGCAACTTCTACTAATGTGATGGGCGTTTCTTCTCTAATAACCATTGAAAAACTCTCCAGTTAGACTAAATATTTTATTTATCATTTTATAATTTTTTTAAATGAATTGGATGGATTATAAATGTTTTTATTTTATTTCCATCTTTCAATCCTACTAATTTAAATTTACCTCTACTTCCTAAAACTTTTCCACTTTTTCCATTAATCCTTTTAGGAAAAGAATAATTGACGCCAGATTCGACAACTATAGATACTGCGGCACCATCCTTAATTTTTTTAAAGTATTCACTAAGTTTTATTTTTCCCTTTTCTCTAATTTTCTTTCCTTTAATCATATTATCACGTCTATTATTGAAAATGTCTAATTGGCTCAATAGAAAATCTACTACGCCGTTGCCAACTCGGACAATCAATATCCTTCTAGGTCAAGAAAAAATCCATTTAAAAATCTTTTGGGAAAATCTAAAAATATTTTACAAACCTTAGTTAAGATTATAATAATTATTAATTGCAGTAAGCTTTAAATAGACAAATTTCGCTAGTCAAATATGATTATTCCAATTAGATGTTTTAGTTGTGGAAAGCCAATTGCACACTTATATAAAAAGTATAAGGAAATGATTTCAAATGGAAAATCTAACAAAGACGCTTTAGATAAATTAGATCTAAAAAGATATTGCTGCAGAGCACAATTCCTAGGACAAATAGATACTTTGGAGTTGGTAAATAGATTTAAAAAATTTTAATTTAAAGGACATATTTTAATAATTATAAGATGTTTCTAAAAAAAGATAGACAGCTTCGTGTGTTCCCATCAAAGATAGTAAAAACACGAACGTAATAAGCTTAACTTCTGAGTTCGGAATGGGATCAGGTGTAACCAAATTACTATGGCCGTCTAGTCTCAACAAGAAATTTTAGTTTTTAAAGTTTATGATAAAAATTCAACGCTCTCGGCAGGATTTGAACCTGCGACTTCTTCCTTTCACCGCATCTCTGATATGGAGAATGAACAAGCTTAGCTTGTACCTAGGAGGGAAGCACTCTATCCAGGCTGAGTTACGAGAGCATGAGGGAAGGAGGATTCGAACCCCCGTAGGCATAAGCCAACAGATCTTGAGTCTGCCCCGTTTGACCACTCCGGCAT